>Ga0129312_1001096_pt1 | contig 17379 bp, 11 predicted proteins | sample O827metagenome_FD_94434 | JGI IMG/M metagenome (GOLD analysis project Ga0129312, IMG submission 94434) | Orangutan group fecal microbial communities from Wisconsin, USA - O827 metagenome | ecosystem: Host-associated > Mammals > Digestive system > Large intestine > Fecal | place: USA: Wisconsin... | reverse complement strand
TCGCGCGAAACGCATCATCGCTTCAACATATCCCTGCAGTTGGCCTTTTCCGCCTGCAGAACCTGCCGAAAGTGCATCTATCATGCCACAAAGTTCCTTCCAAGATTGGTCTGGATACAAAAACTCAGTTGCACTAATGTGTGCTGCAGCAGCATCAAAAAGTGTCGGAGCGATAGGTTCACGCATGTCTGGAGATATCTGCGAGAGCACTAATTTCACAAAATCCAAGCCTTTTCCAAGTTTTGGCATGGCAGGAGCAGTCTTTGTTGTAATGTCGTAAGTCATTATATTACAGCTTTTTAGATTGAAATTGGATTAACCAAAGCGTTTCAGTTTCAGTTGTTTCAGTTGTTTTTTGAGGGGGTACCTATTTCACTCCCTATATATATTATTGATTATTAATTAGTTATAAGTATTAAAAAGGGGGTTTGAAATTTAACTGACCCTCTGAAACACAACTGAAACTGAAACAACTGAAACGCTTGGCTAAAATTCACTCTCCCTCTCCGAGGCTTTTGAACGCTTTTCGTATCTCACTTATCACGCATCTGATGTAGCTGTTGATATTGAAACGCTCACTATAATTCACCTCTTTAAAGTTCAGACGAACATGTCCATCCTTCATACGATAGGTCAATGTGATATACATCCCATCAAAGATTCTCACGTTGCGTTGGTTGCCAGGTTTGCAAACTCTTTCCACAAAGCGAGCCTCGTAATCGTCATCCAACACCAATTCGCCATGATATACTTTACCTTTCTGAAGAATCGCATCATCTTGAAGTAACGTTTTCAAGTCGATACAGAGCATCATATTCTTTTTCATGCTCGTCCTCCTTTCTCCGCGTCACTCTTTTTCGATGCAAGGTGCTGGCGGTAGCCCATTGCAAGAGGTGAATCACTAGAGAGCATCTCTGAGAGGATGTCTCCTACGAGGCGAGGTCCGTACTGTACTTTAGAACCTACGCGTTCATTAGTTATATTTTTCATAATTGCTTCGGGCCGACCTTTATGTACAGCCCTCGGCAATGGGGTGGAACAGGCGATTTACGTCACCTAAATTTAAGAAAAAGAGGACATAAAAAAGAGGACATAAAAAGAGGACATAAAAAAAAGCGGATTCCTGTTGTATCAGATACAATGGAAATCCGCCATTTTTTTATTGAAAAATATTATTTTTTCTCGTCAGAGTGGACAAACTTTATGACATAGCGCTATTTATTATACTTATTAAGATCCTTATTTATGTGCAGTTCACCGGCAAATACTTCATACAATGCTGCGTCACTAATATCTTCACCCTGGTTATAAGGAAGCTTTGGAAACTCAAGTGGGATATGATAATTCAGCAGTTTTTTTGTCCACTCAACCTTTTCTTTGACCAAATCGTCCACTCTAACTTTATGGCTATCATAAGGTTGATTGAACTGATTTAGGACTATTGCTTTTGTAGAACAACCTGTAACATGGTCAAAGCAATCATCCATATGCAATAACTGGCTTATTAAATATTTAAGAATGGCACCACTTGCCATCCATTTTAATTGGCAATCTCTCTTTTGACCACTAAAGAAATGAGCGAAATCATCTACATCGGTATTTGGTTGAAGCCACCCCCACTCTTCCCATTTCCTCCTGACAAAATCAATTCTCTTCATTCGCAGAGTCTCATCTTTACAATTGTACGGAAGCGTGTAGTACGGGTTCTTCTTATCTTTAACCATCTGCTTTTTGGCAGGCCGCAAGAAACTTTGTAACTCGTTTGTAAGACTCTCAGGCGTAGTATAATACTCCCGCATCCATTGATACATTTTGTCTTTCAAGTCATTAATCTCTTGGGGTAATAATAATTCAACTGAGTTGCAATTATCACGTCCCCAAAAAGTTTCTAATGATGATCTCAACTGTCTTTGTAGTTTGCCACGAAAATATGAATTATTAACAGACTGAAGTCCTAACATTACAGCATAGAACAACATAGCCACCTCTTCTTGGGTTACTATAATATCGTTATTTTTATTTTGAAGCTCGGATAACTTTTCCGACCACAAGTCAGAACTTCGGTCTTCTTTTGGTTCTGTATTAATCAATAAATCATCCAACGTTTTTACTGCATCAACAAATAAATCTTCTTCAAAGAGACTTATTACGGAACAACGTTTCATAAAGACTGTACGAACCGCACGACATAGTCTGTAATAAACGTAGAGTCTGAAATGTTCTCTCAGTTTATCTCTTTGGCTTTTTGTGAATCTGGCAACCATTATTTTCCTCCAAATCAATTATGTTTTTATATGTAGAATCAAGCCAACTTACCATGTCGTGTTCTGGTATATTTGCTTCGGGTTTCTCAAAGTCCTTATAGTTGCTGACAACGATGTCATTCATAGGATATTTGGCAACTACACCTTCTTTGCATGAATAAGTTCCATACTTTTGAAACTTAACAAGGAGATCGAAATCTTTGTCGTCACTCTTTGAGACAACGTATGCGAGTTTTTTCAAATTTTCCGTGTTAGCATTTTCCCCCATTTTTGTGACAACCTCACTTGATACGCCTCCAAAACATTTTACAAACCTTCTTTGGAAATCCAACTGTTCTGTCAGTTCGGGTTCATCGCTTTGTGGAGCTACCTGTTCTTCTGCAGTCGGAAATTTAATCGTAAACGATTCTATGACATCATTATGGTCTATTATGCGTTGGTCTATAAACTCGTCAAATTTAGTGGGAATAATTTTCTTTTTTATTGATGTGACATTTATTCCAATATTAAGAAGGTCTAAGCAGTCACGAAAATAATCAAAAAAACAATTACATATAGTTTCTGTTCTGCTATTCCAATTCGACGTTTTTTCAATTGCCATCTTGCAATCGCGGTCACGATAGTCTATGATTACATACGCATAGGGATAACTCTTCACATCATTAGGATTTTCACTATTTTCATCAACAGGCATGTCATAGACAGAATAGCGCTCAAGATTATGGATGCGAATCAATGCAATTCCGTTATCATTTCGTAACACCCAGGTGGGTACAGATTCATTCACTTGTCCACGTCTGTTACGAAAGAGCTTCAGTTGATCACCTTTTGCTCCTATAGCCTTACCTAAATAATGATTTGGGTAATCCCAGACAGGCTTCCCGTCTTCTACCTTTCCGTCAAAATCAAGCTTTTGTTCGATATCCATCTTGATATCATAGATTATGTAGTCACTCATAGACCAAAACTTAAAAATTTTATTCCCTATCCACAAATGGAATCAGGAAGATTACTAATATTTATTGTTTTAGGTTTCTCGTCCATGATAATATGGACGAGACTCTAATGATATATACGTATAGCAAATATTGTGCCAAAATTGTTGAAAATTTATCTTTTCTGCTCAATACTGAAATTTTGTCACATCTATTTTCGCTCGTGTCAGTCATGTCATTTCTGATGTCACAGGGGACTGACAAATGGCATTCCACACGAACCAAACGAAGAACATAAAGTCGAATGTAATTAGTTAAAGATTATATTTGCTACCACCTTGAATGATAGATTGATTTCTGGCCATAGGCCATTTTTGGTTTTTAGATTTCCCCAAAAGATTTCTTGCCGTAGGCAACTAAAAAAAACACGGATCACACGGAGCACACAGATTTTATTTAAAGATTATTATTTCCGTCTAATATCCGTTTAAATTCCGATGATGATTGATTTCTTGCGAAGCAATATCTTAAACAAGATTTCCCAAAAAGATTTACCTATGGTTTGTTTTGTCGTGACTCAGCATAGTGAAAGCGCGCTCTCACTCTGTCTTCACTACTCCAAAACATCTAGCCTTCAGGCTACCCCCAAAAACATCCATCTAAGATCCGATGATCATACAAAAAGAAGAGGCGGTATTCACATACAACCTCTTCAGCCTTTTCATAAAAATCCTTATTTATTTTACTTTTGTGGTTGCAAATATACGAATAAAACCGATACCCTCCAAATTTTTCCCAGTTTTTTTTAGTAAAACAGAACCCCATCCCCTGTTTCTTACGGTGCAAATACACGAAAAATACCGATACCTTCCAATTTTTTCCCTGTTTCTTAGTTCTCATGGTAGGAAACTCACAGGCTTGGATGCTTCAAGAGAGCGAAGGAAAAGGGAGGATGGGATGTAAAAATAGGACGGTCTCAAAACAGATTGACTTTGGCAGAATCAGTATGTTTTAAGTATTTTCCGACAAACCGTGTTAAATATTCTTATAATTTCACTTGAGTTCGCATTATTCAAAGGAAGTTATAAATAAATATTTTAATTTTGTATCGCACTTTTCTCGCAGAAAGCCTGAAGGGGTATAATGTGGGTGGGTGCTGTTTTTATAGAAAGAGCGTTTATCTGACGCTTGTCTTTGACTAGTCGTAATCTCGCAAATTACAAAAATCGTCATAAGGCAAGACAACGATGAATGCTCACGGTGGGTATGTTACGCCCTGCCGTGTGTTGTCGTATATGTACCTCGCTTGTGGTGGTAGGATGCGGCTACTCACGCATGGGATTAATATATGCCATGCGTGGGCTTTCTGCGTTGTCCGTCTCGACGATTTGGGCAATGCGAGAGCCTCGACTAGTGGGATGGGCAAAGGCGAATCCCACGCTTTATTTTTGTAGAGACATAACCAACAAAACTATAGCAATTTTCGGAGATTGGGGTTCTATCCGTATTTGAAAAGATAGAAACTTATAATGTATAAGATAACATGGGATAAGGAGACAGGCGGAGTGTTGTTGCACTCACGCATCGTAGAGGGAACGCTTGGAATCTCCCCACGTCCTGTGTTCTTTGAAGAATTGAATCTTTTGGAACTGGATAAGTTAGGTTGGACTTATCCTCATGGAAAAGAACCCATTATGTGGGCTGTAAACAAACAATATTGGTATCGTGGTGTTCGCCTCTTCGATGCTAAAGGTGCTGACATTTACACCAAACCCACATTGGAAATGCAACCTGGCATAGAACCGATGGAGTTAAAACCTGTGGATGTCAAGAAGATGCTCCAGCGAACCTCCGACCTTATGTTCGTCTTGGAGAACGAAGCCATTGAGTTCATTCACGACACTTATCTGGCATACGCCAAGGTGAACAAGACATACGCCAAGGCGGATGCTAACAAACTCGACTTTGAGGCTATGGCGGAGCGTGTGGAGAAAAAGAGTAAGCAGAAGATGGCTGTGGTGAAACAAGATTGCGATTCCTTTGACATCATGCCACTTTCCACTGCCGAAAAAGAGGGAAAGCGCATATTGCTTTCCACCAAGATCGACCGCTTTATTGCTAGTTTCTCTGGTGGCAAGGATTCACAGGTGGTGCTCGACCTTTGTACGAGAGCCATTCCGCCTACAGATTTTGAGGTGATATATAGCGATACGGGCTATGAGTTGCCTCCATCGCTAACCTTATATAAAGAGGTGGAGAAATACTACAAGGAGAAATTTCCTACCCTCAACTTCCTGATGGCTCGTAACCATGAGTCTGTACTCAATTATTGGGATAAGATTGGCACACCAAGTGACAATCACCGCTGGTGCTGCTCGGTAATGAAAACTGCTCCGTTGTATAGAATGTTGATGTCTGGTACAGATAAACGACAAAAATTCTTAGCTTTTGAAGGAGTAAGAGCAGAAGAGTCAGTAAGCCGAAGTGAATATAATAGAATAGGTAAGGGGGTAAAACATAAATTTGTAGTAAACGCACGTCCAATATTGAGTTGGAATACAACTGAAGTTTTCCTATATCTGTTAGAACATGATTTGCATATAAATTCAGCATATCGTGTAGGAAAGCCTAGAGTAGGATGTGTCCTTTGTCCATTTGGTTCTCCCTGGGATGATATGATAGTCAATAATTGCTATTCAAGTAATCTTAAGCCATTCTTGGATAGGATTGAATCAAATGTTGCTTCAAGAAAAATTCCAAATAAGAAAGAATATATTGCAGAGAGAAAATGGAAGCTAAGAGGCAGTGGTAAATTCTCTGAGGCTAAGACCTCCGTTTCGTTTTCTTCGTCTTCCAATAAATGGCAAGCAATAGTGAAAAGTGCAGAAAAAGAACTATTCACTTGGTTTCCAGTTCTTGGCAAGTATAGTATAAAGGAAAAACAAGAATTTATTATTGGTGAATTGGAGTTCAAACATGAAATATACCATTTTGAAATTCGTTTTGGCAAGAATATGAATGATTTTACATTCACTTTGTATGACAATAATAATATACAACTAAGATATTATTTAAGACGAATTATCAATAAGACAGCGTATTGCATAAACTGTGAGGCATGTGAGTTAGAATGTCCTACAGGTGCTCTTTCTGTTTATCCAAAAGTGAATATAGACAAAGACAAATGTGTACATTGCCTCAAATGCTTGGAATATCATAATGTCGGTTGTATTGTGGCAGATTCAATGATTAAGCCAACAACTATAAAATTATCGAATATGAAAATATCAAAATATGGAACGTTTGGTATCCATCAAGAATGGGTTGACCAATATCTAACAGATACAGATTCTTTTTGGGAAGATAATTTCCTTGGTGTAAAACAAGTGCCAAGTTTTAAGGCATGGCTGAAAGACGCAGAGATTATTGATGAAAAATCAAAACTTACACCATTTGGTGAATTATGCGTTGAAATAAACAGAGAGAACACAACTCTTTTGTGGGAACTTATTCATATCAATTTGGCTTATAATAGTCCTTTAATGGGTTGGTTTTCTTCTTCTGTCGGCTTTAATACAGAGATAGGGAGAAAAGATTTGGACAAACTTGCTCTCGAGTATTTCCAACAGACATTCAAGGAAACGACAATTACATATGCTGTACAAGCCTTGGTGCAAACATTTAAGTATTCTCCTATTGGTGAAGACTTAAGACAGTTTGTGAGTCAAGATACAAAAGGAACATCTTTCCAAAGGTTACCCTATAACGATTTGAGTCCTGAGGCTGTTGCTTATTCTTTATACAAATACGCAGAGCAGAAAGGGATTAAGATGCTTAGAGTTTCCGACTTGTATCGTTCCGAGGAGGTTTGTGGAGTATATCGGGAATTTGGTATTAGCAAGGGTGAATTACAAAAGAAATTAAGATTCTTGTCTTCTGAAAAGAACCGAGTGTTGGTTGCAGAGCTTACCATGGGGTTAGACCACATTACCCTTCGGGATGACTTGGACCAATTGGTAGTGCTCAAGTCTTTGCTTCAATAAAAAATGGATTAGCAACATAATATTCATATGCTTATGGCTACTAAGTACGACGATATCATAAAACTGCGTGGAGGCAAGGCTGCCTACGACATCGCAGAGGAAAAACAGGGTGAATGGATTTCGTTTATCCCTAACGAGCAATTCAATTCAGTATTGCGCACGGTCATCAAAAGTGTGCGCTGTAACGATATTGACTTTCACAAGAGCTTCTGGATAAATGGAACGTACGGTACAGGTAAGAGCCATGCCGTGGCCGTTATTAGCCACTTGCTCGGTGACGATGTGGAGGACATAAGAAAGTGGGTGGACTACGAATATAAGGGAAAAAAGTTTGAGTCCATTCGCGATTCCATCTACAAACTTCGCGAAAGCAAGCGATTGCTAACGGTTAAGGTGTATGGTCTAGGAGCCATGACACACCCTGGCGACGTTGCCCTTGTGTTACAAAAGGCTGTTACAAAAACGCTCCGTAAACACAAAATAGAGATTGTTGTACCTACGGATTACGAAAACTATATTGAACAAATCCGGCAGAACCCTGAAATCTGGAATCACTTGATTGACACGCATACTGCCCTTTCGTCAGTAGTGTCAGACTGTGATCAGCTGGTTGAGAACCTAAAGAATGGGGACCTTGGCATTTACCACCGAGTGACCGATACTTTGCGAGAAGCCAGACTTGACATCCGCCTGAACAACGATAATATCAAGAATTGGCTCATTGAGGTTCAAGATCGTCTGGCAGAGCTTGGAACTTATAATGGCCTACTCATTGTTTGGGATGAGTTCACAGACGTAATGGCCGATGCTATCGGTATTCCTGTATTGAAGCAGTTGCAGGAAGTAGCACAAAAATTCATGAACATGGAGAACAATTCCTATATGTTCCTCATTTCCCATCCTTCGGCGTTCAACGGCATGGACGCAGAACAAATGAAACAAACCGATGGACGTTATCACCGCATGAAATATAACATGGAGTCGGTGTCGGCGTTCAAGATTATGTCACGCAAGTTTGAAATTATCGACGAAGAACGTCATCGCCAAATGCGAGAGCTGTTCTATTCGATGAACCCCCAATTACTCGACATATTCACCGCCACAAGCAATGACCAGCAGTCCACTCGGGATGACCTCTTCAACCTTTATCCATTGCATCCTGGTACCGCCAATCTCGCTACCCATTATGCCACGGTGGTAGGCTCATCAAGCCGAAGTGTATTCGAGTTTTTGGGACAGAATGATTCCATACGCGAGTTTCTTGACAGCGAGGATCGTTTTTTGAACCGCGACACCATCACGGCAGACTATCTGTGGGATTATGTACTGAAGGTGTTCCAAGACGATGTGACCAACTATGGAGCGGTGACAGAACGTTACAACTCTTACAAATTGCAGGTAGCAAATGAGGGGGATGCTTATTTTGCTGTGTTTAAAGGCATATTGTTGCTTAATGCTTTTAACAACATTTCGGGCGAAAACAACAACGGACTTGTGACTCCGTCAGAAGACAACATTCACGCTCTCTTTGCAGGAACACGTTATGATGGTAAGATAGACACAGTACTGCAATGGTTTAATGAGCAAGGCATTATACAACGTGCGCCAGGCGGATTATACTCTGTACAGTTCTCTGCCCTGCCTTCTGGTGAGATAGAAGAAAAGAAGACCGAAATGCGTAATGTGCAGTATCGCTATACTGATCAGGTACTCAACTTCTCTGAAGCTGCCAGCACAGCTTTTGAAAAAAAGATGATGCAGAAGGTGATACGCCCATATGAATTCAAGTTCTTCTCCGATCATCAGAACGAAGCCGTACTCAGAAGTCAAATCAAGAATGCACGAAAGGATACAAAAACGAGTGCTCTGTTCTTTGCCCTGCTTATGGCACGAAACAACACAGAACTTGGAGTGTTGCGTAGCTTTGCCGAGAAATGCGCTGAAGACAAGGATGACAAGGACTTGAAAAATATCGTATTCTTGGTGTTTGACGAGGTTCTTTCTGATGCCAAATACGAACAGTTTATAGAGTATCAAGCTAACTATGCTTGTGCCAACAGCCATGGTTTCACAGACCAGCAGAATGTACATCGTGAACATGCTGTGTCGATGGTGAAGGAATGGATGGACAGCGTTCAGCGTGGCAATGCCATCGCCTATATCAATGGCGTAGAGAAACAACCTATCTCCGTAAAGCACCTGTCGAGTATCGTAAATGGCGTGATTGCTCCGATCATATACCCATATGGTCCTGACGCTTGTGAACTGTTGCGTCAAAAGGCGCCTTCCACATTCTGGCGTCAACAAAACTCAAAAGAGATTGTTCGCACCTTTATCTTTGCCACCTCAAAAGAAGAACTTACGACTATAACCGCACAGATGCGCCCAGTACAATATTTGGTGCAGGAATGCCTGGATGACAATATGGAGTGGAAGAACGATATACCAGAGAACGATCCGTTCAAAGTTGTATATGACAAGGTGCAGAACATTATCAAGTATGCAGACAAGAGTCTTCCTTTCAATTTTGATGAAAAGTTCTCTGTGCTTCAAAAGCCGCCATACGGACTTTATGGAAGTTTTGCACCTATGGCAATGATGGCATTTGCCTTGAAGCCTTGGGCCAACAAGATATTTGATATGCAGGGCAAGCCACGCGACAAGAATGCCTTGATTGACGATATCGTGTATCTATTCAAGGTCTGGGACGACAAAAAGTCGAATTCTAAGCTCAATTTCAAATTCCAGACACCAGAGGAGGGCAAGTTGTGCAAAGACCTCATTTCGCTCTTCAAACTCAACAGTAAAGATAACACATATTCCGACGTATCGAGTCTGAAGGATGCCCGATATGCCATCACAGCAGAATTCCTTGGTAAGAAGGGATATCCACTTTGGTCGGTAAAATACGCTTCCGAAGAGGCTTTCTCAAGTCTGCCAGTCATTATGAAAGTTAATGATGCTGAGCGAAAATTGATAGACAACATTGTGACTATCTGCATGGAACGTGACTTACGCAATCCTGCATTAGTGAAGGAAACGATAGATCTTATCTCAGAGTTGCGTATAGAGATGAAGAATATACTCAATGTAGATGCAGCCTTTTCTGACGGTTTCAAAAACTACTTGATGCAGCTTGACTTCATCAACATACAGGAAAAGGATGTTGATGAGGTGAAGCACTTCATCGAACAAAACCTTCAGTCAACGGTCGGATACTGGACTGAAGAAGAAGTGGAGAAGAAGGCTTTGCAGTGGAAATCTTCAAAGGCTCTACAGCAACCAGTAGATCCACAGACACCTCCTGCCCCACCAACATCACTTGTGGGAGAAGAATATCCACCAACGACTTACGTTCCCCCTGTCAATTTAGACATTATTGCAGAAAAGCGCAAGCAAGCAAAGAGCCATATAGCCAGCATCACCACCCTCGACGATGCCATCGCTTTACTCAACAAACTGTGTGATGAAGCAGGAGAATGGTTGTTGGACAAGATAAACAGTTAGAAACCGATGTACAAGGAATTCACTTCATTACAAGACCTTTATCAGGAGATAGATGTCGATAAAAATTGGACAGGTGCGGAGAGTTCTATTCGCAACCGCTACCCCATACGCTTTGTATTGTTTGAGAATTTTGGAGATTTCGGTGAGTTTGTTCAAGAGTGCCAAAACCATAACGTGTTTGTACTGAGTATAGAGAAATGGATGAGAGACGGACAAGATGATAAGTTCATCACCTATTCCCAACTCGCAGCTATGTTTGAAGCTTATATCAAGAATTTGCCAGCAAATGACTTCGTTATTGCGCCATTCTCTGAGATAACCCGCTTTTATGACAATGTACATTACGCCGAGTTTGACTCATTGTTGAAAACAATACGCCTTGTACAGTCACCAGAAGAATCTCAACGAACCCATCAGCGCATCTATGTACCACTCATAGGTATGCAGAGTAAGGTAAGCAAGTTTAAAGACGACCCAAACATTCACATTTGGGAATACCATTCAGGGATAGAGAACGAAAACTATAGGTTGGTGTTGACATCTGGAACAACTTACGGAGTACAGGGATTGGAAAACAAGTTCAGTCTCTGCGAGAATATGCGACAGTGGATTTCACTTTGGAAGAATGTAGGAGCTAAGGTGAAACAACAAATCATCTGCTCATCGAAATGTATCTTTGACTCTGCCGGCAATGCACAGCCAGACAATGCCTTCGACTATACCCTTTGTCATAATGCTTTTGAATTCTTGAGCAAAGGTCTCGGTATAAATTTTGGAGAGCTGACTGCTGAGGAGGAAGATATGCCATTTTGGGAGCAGTTGGCTTCAAACATCGATATTGAGGACTTTGACTTCGAAACATTTGTCAACAAGCAGTTCAATACATCCAACCTGAATGACAGCATAGCTTTCGTTCAGACATGGTTCGAGTATATGGATGGCTTCTCACGTTGGTTGTTGAAAAGCTATTTCTTGTGGAATTCCACTACACCAACTTATCTGACGAGGGTGCTAAGAAACTGTAAGACACAAAGCACGTCAGACTTGTTTTCTCTGTTGGCTACTCAAGTGTTTGACGAACCACAGGACGAAGCAAGTCTCAAACTTCGCAGAATTTTACTAAAGGAAGCCCAAAAGTATAATGTGCAGATTACCCATCTGGCAGAGCAAAAGGTAAAGGCGAAACTGATGGCTATGGCTGCTGACCCCGAACGTGGATGTTATTATGCCATGAAATATATGACATCACTCACACTTTCAGAACAATACCTTATGACAGAATGGGTGGGACAAGGCAAGATAGACGTGAAAGACATTCAGACATTAATGCCTTCGCTTTATTCTTATCTTGCACCGCTGGGCATTCAATTGGGCAACTCTTTCACATGGATTAATGATTATTTCCGTGAATACACGCACTCGAAGATAGCCAATAAAGCCAACGACAGCTTACGGCAGATGTTGAAGGAACGCAATGCATCACAATCGACTTTCGAGGCCTGGAGAGATAGCTTCAAAACCGTGAAGACCATCCTGTATAATCGTCAAGACATAGACCTGTATTATTGGATTGACGGATTAGGTATAGACTGGATTCCGTTCATAACAAAAGTAATAGAAAAACATAGAGTAGATGGAGTATATCTCAACGAGGTATATGTTGCTACAGCACAACTTCCGTCAGTAACTTCTGTCAACAAGTTGAAATTGGAAGAATTAACAGGCAATAAACTGGAAAAGATCGGAGATATAGATAAGTTCGCTCATACACAAAAGAGCTATCCTGCTTATATCATAGATGAGCTGCATCTTGTAGAAGAGGCCTTCACCCAGGTATTGTCGCAGTACAACGGTAAGAAGATTGCCTTTGTTTCTGACCATGGCATCAGTTATATGGCGCAATTTGGCAACGGTCTTAACCTTGCAGGTATAGAATCCGACCATTCAGGAAGATGTGCAGTATGGAAAAAGGGAAATCCAACTGTGGATGGTAATTATATGATTTTACAGGATGGAAAGAGCATCTGCGCTCTAAACCACAATTCCCTTGCCTCAAAAACACCAACGGGACAAGGAACACATGGAGGTGCTACGCCAGAAGAAGTATTGGTACCAATCATTATTGTTTCAGGACAAAAAAATGCCAATGTATATTCGGCAAAACTACTAACATCAGATTTGATAGCATCAAGTCCTACTGTAAAATACAACATCAAAGGTTTGAGCAGTATAGATACGCCAAAAGTAATTTACAATGGCGTTGATTATCTGCTCCACAAGAAACAAGACGATATATACGAAAGTGAAAGACTGAATCTTGTAGGAACAGCTACAAGAATTACTCTCGTAATAGGAGATTTCAAACAGACAGACCAAATAGGCATCAATATGGGTGCCCAGGAGGATGATTTATTCGGATTTTAACTATGCAGACATCAACAATACAGAAAGTCAGGGAGCAATTTGCATCCATGGCCATATATAAGGATCCAGCGTCAACCAACAGTTTATTTGCTGGTCGCAATCTTCCCTCGTTTGTGAAGGACTTCATTCTAAAACGTTACATCAATATTGACGGTTCTGTAAATCGTTCAGAACTGACAGGTTTTCTTGACATGGTGATACCACAGAAACAAACAGAGGTGAAAGACCGCTTGGCTTCTGGGGAAGAGTTGACACTTCTCTCCCGATTCATCATTTATATTGACTTGGTAAAGGGTGTGCGCCGTTTTGGTATTCCAGACCTTGGCATCAAAATCAACGAGGGACAGATTCCTGAGTATGTGTACAAGAATCATCAGGGAGAATTGGTAGATGGCGAGAAATGGGGCATCATCAAACTGTCAGTCCTTCCAGATGAGAACGGAAAGAAAAATCATGTAGAAATGGTGGACTATAAGCCTTTCAAACCATATCGTTCTGTAGATATCGACTACCTGAGAGGAGCGAGAACTGCATTCTCTACGTCTGAATGGATTGACGTACTGCTGTCAGCAATGGAGTATGAGGCTGATGGGTTTGAGACTATGACACAGAAAGTGGAGTTTCTAAGTCGATTGCTCATTTTTGTAGAGCCACGGCTTAATGTCATAGAGCTGGCACCAAAAGGTACAGGTAAATCGTTTGTTTTTGGCAATCTTTCCAAGTATGGTTGGCTTGTTAGTGGTGGCAAAGTTACACGTGCAAAGTTGTTTTATGACAAAAACAAGCAACAGAACGGTATCATCAAAAACCATGACTTTACGGCATTTGATGAGATACAGACTATCATTTTTCAAGAACCAGCCGAGATACAGGCTGCTTTGAAATCATATTTGGAGAGTGGTAAAACTACCATTGACAACAACGAGTTTAGTTCAGAATGTGGTTTGATGATTATGGGCAATATTCCCCTCAACGAGCAACGACGTCCTTTGAACTATCGTTATTTTGACTCTCTACCACAATCATTCAGGGAGTCAGCTTTGCTTGATCGTTTCCATTGCTTTATAGAAGGTTGGAATTTGCCACGTATCAACAAAGGAATCATCTACAAGGGATGGACGCTGAATGTGGAATATTTTTCAGAAATACTACATACGCTTCGCACGCAGAACATTTATGGTTTATTGTTTGATGAACTTGTGGCTTGCGATAAGAATGCTGACACACGCGACTTCAACGCTGTAAAACGTATTACAGTGGCTTATATGAAGTTGCTCTTTCCACATTGGACGCATGTAAGCGATGTCAATCTTGACGATTTTGATACCTATTGTCTGCAACCTGCTGTTCGCCGCCGTGGTATCATCAAGGAACAATGTCATTATATAGATGTAGAGTTCAAAACCGCAATGCCCCATTTCTGGTTGAAGGGAAATGAAAATGGAGATGTTAATGGCGTGGTAGAGAATACACTTTTTTAGAAGTTTGCATGCTATGGGACCAGATCTTTGTCATCCTAAACAATCCGATGAAAAAGGGAGACAGGTTCGTGATTTTCACCTCATTAAATAAAGGTTATCAAACATGCTTAAAAGCAAAGAGAGGCGGTATTCACATACGGCCTCTCTTAGGTATATTTACCCAGATGACATCTGTCCCCGTGTCATCATTTTGTGTACTCTTTAAAATGGCTTTATTCGTCGGTTTTGATAATGTCAAACACACGATGCTCTCCATCTTCCGACAACAGGTTTCCGTATTCATCACACCTCTGGCCTTTCGCGTTGGTCCAGAATCTGACACTTCCGGCAGCCTTGAATATCATGACCATTTCCTCGGCGAAATCCTGTATGTTTTCGTTATTGTCGTGGGCTCTCTGTGCCGTTTCCTTCATGCAGATAACGGAATTGTCTGCATAGATGCCACAGGGACAGGTTCGTGTCATCCAACAAATGACACGGGGACTGGTCTTTGTCACGTTAACCACGCTATATTTGGCAGCCATAGGATGTATATCTCAATTACAAGATGGTATCTATAGATGAAATAAAAAAGCGCTAAATTGCTCCATATTAGAAAAAAAAAATCCATAAAAGGTATTTCATTTTTTAGATTTTTTTATACTTTTGTCACGTCATTCAGAGTTTTGCTCGTTTTTATTGCAGCACTAAGACAAGTACGATTCCTGACATGACAAGACGCGAGCATACGGGTTGCTCAGAAACTTATAAAATAGATTAAATGATAGTGTTGCGTAAATTAAGTTATTTTGTTATGAAATCAAGAGTACTTCTTTTTTTATTCATGTTATTGTGTACATGTGCTTCATCATTTGCCGATGTTGTTGTAGAAATATTTAATGGATGGTCTTCCTATAAAGAAAATGGGAAATGGGGAGTTTTATATAATGGCAAAACATGTTTACTGCCAAGGTTTGATGAAATCGTAGGGGACATCAAGAATGGAAGATTTGTCTACAAGGAAGGTAACCTATTCGGAATTTCTACAGTATGGAAAAAAGTTACTGAACCCTTCTGCGATTCTTTAGTGCTTATGGATACTTATCAACGTAGACCCAAAGATCGCATATTCTTTGCAAAATACAAAAAGGATGGAAAATGGGGAATTTGCAGTATTAACGGAAGCATCATATTAGCACCTAAATATCAAAAAATTGAAGATTTTCATTACGAAATTAAAGATATTTTTCAAGTTGATCCATATAAAAGAAAATATTCTATAGCAGATAAAAATTTTTATTTTATGGTAAATGATGGAACTTCTAATAAAATCATTGATATTCTTGGCAATATTATTATTTCCGATATAGATAATCCATACTCCTTTTTGGAAAAAAGAAATAATAACTATAAAAAAATAAAAAGTAAAGCTCTAAAAGAGCTATTAAAATTGGACAAATCGAAAATCTCTCAAATCATCGAAATGCAACAAAGCGTTATTTCTGCCAATATAGAAACAACTTTGTTCGGAGAATATCAAAGTTGGGAAATTGACATATATGATGAGGCTAAACGATATAATTACATGAAAACCCCTCGCCAACTGTATTTCGGCAAAACAAAAGCTTTTGGCGATACTACGATTGTTGATGGTTTTGAAAGTATTGTAAATGATTACGGTTTCATTAGTACTCCGTTAATGTATAATTCTCCCTATTTTATTCTAAAAAACGACCCTACGAATATTCAGAGTTTGCTGTATATTTTAGAAATGGAAAAAATTAGAAAAGGGCATTACACGCGCATGGAAAAAACCGACGAATTTTACATTTACTATGAAGATGAAGTTCGTGATGGAACCATTGGTGAAGACATTGTGCGTATGAAAAAACGACTCGCAGCTTATCAAGAACTTATCAAATTGTCAAAAGAAATTAATGATTCGACATCATTAAGCATTGTTCAAAAGAAATATGTTCATTTAAAATCCGATATAAAAGATTTAAAAATTGCTTATGAGAAAGAATGCAAGCGGATTAATTTTAATGACAGAATGGATAGGTTTGTCAATATAGCAACCTCAACACTAAATTCTGTAGCTAATGCCATAGGAGGAAATTCGTCAAACACAATGCCATATAATGCGACATCAAATAGTAATTCAAAAAATAATGCTTCTTCAAGTACGAAAGCTTATCAAATGTCCATTTCTGACCAATTAAATTACAATTCTATTCGTAACACATACAACAAATGGGCACAAGACTTAATGCAGATGAAAAATGCTATCGGTAAGTATCAAAACGGATTCAAAACGTCCGACAAAATACATGCGCAAAACGAAATGAAACGAATTAGGAAAAGTGCAAGACAAAAATGGAACAAAGAGATACCTTATAATTCCATTGAGGATTGGTAAAGTTTCCATAGATGACATGGGCGACAGGTCCATGTCATCACAGGTTCCTGGAGAACCGCTGTTTACAACTACAGAGATGTTATTGAAGCACAGGGACAAATGTCACGGGGACAGACGTTTGTCATCCCACAAGGACTAAGCCAAAGAAAATAAAGACGAATGATAAATTTTAAGTCAACATCTTCGCCTCTCTCGTTATTTATTTACCTGTTGGCGGAATTAATTTAATGCATACTTAATTCTGCCAATGGGCTTGTCGTTAATGAAGTTTACGTATTGCAGAATGGTAAGTGCACTAATTTTGCCAATGATTCTGGCAAACAAACC
>Ga0129312_1001095_pt1 | contig 17379 bp, 8 predicted proteins | sample O827metagenome_FD_94434 | JGI IMG/M metagenome (GOLD analysis project Ga0129312, IMG submission 94434) | Orangutan group fecal microbial communities from Wisconsin, USA - O827 metagenome | ecosystem: Host-associated > Mammals > Digestive system > Large intestine > Fecal | place: USA: Wisconsin... | reverse complement strand
TTCTGGCCTCCGCCCATTGCGGCTGCAGCCCTGCGCTCTACCAGTTTCTTGATATTATCCTGCTGGATACTCATTTGTAATGTATATTTATTAAGTTATACTCAACGTTTTGTTCTTCTCGTCATGCTTTCGCTCTGAAAGCGACAAAAAAGTTTAACTCACAAATATACAGCAAATTTGCGTATTTTCCAATTTGGCGATGGCCGTAAAGTTTGGCTTACCCGTTTGGTTCAGTATCCGATATGTCCTGGAAACTTGACGGGTAATCCTCGTCATAGTCTTTCTTGTACTGGGTGATGAAGTTGTTGTACCTTACTTTCGCTTCTTCAATGTTGCCTGACATCTTGAAGGCCCTCACTGCGTAGCTCAATGCATTTTCATTGAGGGGATCTATTCTGAACATGATGTCTGCGCAGAGTATCGTGTTTGCCCAATCCTCATTCTGGAACCTCCATTCCGCTTCGGCCAGCATTGCAGCTACGACCTTTTCCTCGATTTCGTCTTTCATTCTGTCGAAGAGAATGTTTCCGTCGTCCATGAGGAATTTTCCTCTGGAAAGAATGGACAGGACCAGATCATTCCCGGGCTTGTAGCTTTCGAACAGACGAATGCAAGTAAGGTAGTCACAGAAAGCCGGTTCTGAACATGTTATGATATATTTGCCGTCTTGGAAAACAAGGCTGACACCATCCAGATACGAAAGAACTTTACGTAGATTGTTGAGAGTGACACCTCTCACATTTTTGGATTTGTCTTCGTCCTTGTCCGGCCAGATCAGACTGCTCAGCCGTCTTGAACTGATTCCTCCTGATGCCGTATGCTGCAATATAAGAAGCAGCATCTCCTTAAGGCGTATTGTCAGCATTCCGGAAATGTCTTCTCCGGCAGAACTGATAATCTGAGTGCTTCCGAACAGGAAAATGCAGTTTGGCCTCTCCTTGATCGGCTGGATTTTGCTGCTGTGCTTGTCATAGAAGGAGATGCCCTTGTTCCTGCTCCTGCGGTACAGCCGTCTCCAGTAAAGTGCCAGTCCTATGCAGACTATCATGCCGGCAATAATGGCCAATCTTATCCATGTGGTAGTGTCCGCCTCTATCAGAGGAGCGGATTCCACTATCGGCTCTTTAGGCGGATAATTGATCCAATATATTGACACCGAGGAACTGACATCGTCAGTGGACTCTTCGACCAATGCAATCATCTTTTCTATCGAGGCGTCATAGTACAAGTTGGCATTGGTCGTTATCTTGTCAGAGAATATAGGTATGGTGTTGCCCAATTTTACACGCGCCCCGTCTTTCCTGGAGAATCTGTAAAGCTGCAATTGTGATTCCGTTACGCTCTCAGGGTAGCATAACGCATAAAAACTGTCTTCTTCGCAAATCACCATGTTCCTGGCAGCCACGGTATTGGCCTCTCCATTCCAGTTTGTTGCCCACTTTTTCTCGACGCTGAAATCTGTCGGATTGACCTTGTACAAGTCATAGAAATAATCCCGCCCTACAATCTGTTGTCCGCTTTCATTTCCCATTCCGCCATAGATATACAGAGAATTGTCGAATCGGCTGTAGCCCATTGCGCAGAAATACCTCGGAAACAGAGGCTCCGCACCTTGCAGGTCCGGACACTTCTCCCAATGGTTATTGTCAATGTCATAGCGGTAGAAACTTCCGTTGTATTCCATGTTACCGAATCCGCCATATATATAGAGGTATCCGCCTACAGTATCGACCCATTCGGCATGATGGTGCAGCTGTGTCGGCAACTGTTCCTCCGACAATGGTCTCCATGTCAATGCCGCTGTATCCAGAGATGCAACCGTGACAGGCCCTTTCCATGTCTTGTCATAATTGACCTCGTAAGCGTATATCCTTCCTGTCCTCTCATCGAGGAAATTGGTGCCTATTGTCAATGATACCGGGCAACGGTTTCTGAAGGCCCTTACGACAGATTCACCATTGTGCATGTTGAATCTGTATAAGGAATCCCTGCTGAATATTCTCACCTCATGAAGATTCTCATCATATCCCGCGCACAGGAACTCTTTGGAGTATATTTTGGCGGATTTTACCCATTTGTGCTGATTCTCGGACAACCAGACAGGATTGTCGACATGTCCCCGTATTCTGCTGTTCGTCCCGTGGACAACGTTTCCGCTCTGTTCGTCCAACGGGAAACTGAACACCTCCGACCTGTCTCCAATCTGCAGGTCTCTGATGGCAAATGACGGAAGGTCAATGATATACTTGCTTCTTCCGAATACGATATCAGGAGTCATCCTTTTCTGCAGAAAATCAATGGCTGCATATGCCGTGTCCCTATCAACCGCCAGCATTATCGAATCCTTGTCAGTCATCAGATGCATGTCCACATTCATCCATTCCGACTCCTTCCCTCTTACTTTTTTCGGAAAGGTCAATGTCAGTGCGGTGCGTCTCTTTTCGATATTCACATAGAATCTGTGATAATCGGTAGCTCCGTCGTAGAAAAGTATGATGGCCGGTACGTCAGGCTCATTCCGGTTTGTCATTCTCAGGATGACACCTTGTTCGGCATCGCTGTAATGCTGCATTTTGAAACTGATGTCCACAATGTCAGTGAAAACAGGATGCCTGTTCCCGAAAACTGTGTATGATGTCCTTTCGTCGATGTGATGATCAAGGCCATTGAAGCGTAATCCTTGCCCCATGGCCGTGTCTGGAAAGAATGTCAAGAGGAAGACAATCAGCGACAATATATATGTGGTTTCGATGCTTTTTGGGGCCATAGGTCCTGTTTTTTGTACAAATTTACGGTTAAATTATGTAATTTTCTCAAGTTTTAACCCGTTTTTAACCGAAATCTTAATCATTGACCCTTTAATTTGCAAATCGTTTTTAACACACAAATCGATAACCGTATGAAACTAAATCAGATTTTGAGAGCTGTTACGCTCTTGTCAGTCACCTGCGGTTTTGCGCTCGCCTCCACATCATGTGAGGAAGAGAACAACAGCAGCTCTGACGCGAATTTTGCAAAAGGCACGGTCGAAGGTTATGTGACAGATGCACAATCCGCAAGGTTGGCAGATGTAAAGGTTACATTGCTTACGACCAATGCAAAGAGAGAAGTGGAAGCCACAGTTACCACGTCCTCTGATGGAACTTTTAAATTGTCAGACGTTCCTATGACGTCTCGTCTTGTCACTTTCGAGAAAGATGGCTATGCTTCGGTGGGAATTACTCTTTCGGCATCGTCATTTGAAGACGGCAAAGCCGTGCTCAATCCGGTCATGGAGTTTGCTTCGGCGGTCATTACCGGAAAAGTGCTTGATGCGCAGAACGGTTCTGCTCCTCTTGCCGGCGCTACGGTAAGTATTGGTAACGGAGCTGATATCACAACCGGTTCCGACGGTATTTACAAGTTCGAAAAACTTATTCTCAAAGGTTATACCCTTACCATCTCCAAACCGGATTATGGCTCTGTAACCAAAGAAATTTCTGTCGACATGTTTGTCGATGGTATCTGCTCGATTCCTGACGTTACTCTCGGAGGCAGGGAAATTCTTCCTGGCCTCACCAAGACAGACCTCATGGATGCAGACTGGTGGTACACCAATGATTACCGCGGAGGAAAAGGCAACGGCGGCGGAAGAGTCGACTGGAGCTGCTCTTTCATGGGAACCCTTACATATGTAGGTAATTATGAATATCAGAACGAGGGCTGCTGTCTGCGTATCATCAATGACGACGAGGATAGAAAGAAACCTGCAGACCTGGATCATTTCAATACCTTCACTTACGGCAAGAAGCTTATCACAGCTGACAACAAGATTATGACCTTGTATGTGCGTACGCACAATACTTCCGCTTCCGACCCGTTCCAGTTCGGTGTTCAGGTAGTTGACCTGAATTCTGCCGACCCTGTCGCAGTCAAGGTGGGAGAAAACCGCGCACACGGAAGCGACAGCTATTCTGAATATGCTTTCGACCTCAGCGAATATGTAGGAAAAGAGGTTATTCTTGCAGTCGGTGTATATCGCGCAAAGACAGGCGATTACTGGCATCAGCTTCCTATCCGTCACATGACATTCGCCAAAGAGCAGGTCAACAACGACGAATATGTTCCGGGAGAAGAAATCGAAGGCCTTCCTGGATGGCACATGACCATCGAGAATGTGAGGTCCCTTTCTCCAAATGAGAAGAAATCTTTCCGTGGGCTTCCTTTAGGAGCACAGAAAGACCATCCTGGATATCAGGTATGGAACAGGACGAACCATATCGCTGCCAACTGGGGATTCACTTATGTGAACAAGGATACCGAACCATTTGCCGGTGAGGGCTTTGTGATCAAGACTCCTGACGGAGTGGCCAAGAACTATGACACACCATGTTCATATTTCTATTCAAAGTTCTCGATTACTGATGCCAATGACCATATGAAGTTCATTACCAGGAACTTCAGTGGAGATACGCCTACAACCTTCAAGGTTACGGCTATCAAGGATAATGGTGAAGTCATTCACCTTGCTCCTTTCCAGAACAACGCGAACTCGGCATCTGCCGTAGAAGGCGGAAACGGATGCTGGCAGTTTATCCACGACAGAGGCGGCGCCGGCTCTGAAAATGAATATGCGACATTCGAATATGATTTGTCTGCATTCAATGGCCAGAACGTGACAATTGCCATCGGAGTCTATAAGGGAGAAGTCCCTGGACAGGGTGGTGAGCAGAAACTTGTCATGTATGGAATCGATTTTGACTAATTCTGGGTTTATTGTTATATGAAGAAACTGATTGTAGTGTTTATGGCCTTGATGGTGACTTGCTGCTCAGCATGCAGCAAGTCTCCTGAGAGACCTGATACAGGAGGAAAAAAAGAAGATGAGACCAAGGTCTCGGAGAGAAATCTCGAGAGGGCAGTCATTCTTATAGAGAATGCCGCGAAGCATTATTCCAAAGATGGTACGACTGCGCTCAGTATGACTTATAATCCGTTTACGTCCAAGCCGTCTGACAATCTTGTAAGCGTCTGGGAATACACCTCTTCCATAGAGGCCGTCACGGCCGCGATGAATTCGATGAAGGCGTTCAGGGATGCCGGGAACAGTGCTGTTTACGACAGCAAGTACGAGACCTTCAAGTCTTTGCTGGCCAGGCTCTATGCGGGACTTGAATATTATAAAGGTACATTCGAACTTACATCATACACCGGAACTGCCACCTGGTCTCCATATGGAGTGCATCGTGCGTCTTCTCCGGGTACGGCAGCTGTCGCAGGCATTGAAAACGTCTATGATGACCAGATGTGGATTATCCGTGAACTGATCAATGCATGGCGTGCCACTGGAGAGTCCGGCTATCTTGAGCGTGCCGAATATCTTACTGCCTATGTGCTCGACGGATGGGACTGCACATTGAACGCTTCCGGAAAAGAGAACGGCGGCATTACCTGGGGTCCCGGATATGTGACCAAGCATGCATGCAGCAACAGTCCGATGATAACTCCACTGGTCTGGCTACATGAAATCTACAAGGGCAAGTCGGATGAAATCACATATGGAGTGATCAATGCCGACAATACCAGAGCCAAGAAAACGTCCAAGAAGGCAGACTGGTATCTCGAAATGGCTGTCAAGATTTATGAGTGGCAGAAAGGCTGCCTTCTCCGGAACGACGGAGTTTATGATGACTTCATGGGCGGATACAAGACTGGCGGCGGACAGCCGGAGTATGAGACTGTCAATGGTGCAAAGTACCGCAAGAATACTGCCCTTTATGACATGGTCGGACCGGCATACTCATACAACAGCGGAACCATGCTTTCCGGAGTGGCCGACTTGTACGGAGCTACCTCCAAGGATTCGTATCTTGCTTATGCCAAGGAACTTACGGACAAAAGTTTCAAGTATTTCGCAAAACTTGGTGCGACTGTTCCTGACCACTATACTTATAGCGTGACAGGAAATAATCCTTGGTTCAATGATGTGCTCCTTCGCGGATACATCGCGGCTGCAGGATATTTCAGCGGGGCAGATGTCTGCGTGCAGTCATATCAGGACTGTCTGGATTATGCCTGGGACAAATTCCTGGAAAACAATACACTTCCGGTAAGCCTTCTGGCCGGCTGGAATTCTGACAAGAGTAAAAACAATGTCAATCTGATGTTCACATTCGCAAGGGCTGCCGAATATGCTACACTTGCGGAATACCAGCTCGGCAAAGGAAAATAACCACTTAATAAACAGTAATATGAAAAGCGTATTTTCTACAATTCTGACAACGCTATGCCTATTTCTGGCAGGAGTGCTGTCATACGCACAGAATACGATTTCGGTAACCGGAACTGTCAAGGACGGATCTGGAGCCCCGGTAATCGGAGCCAGTGTCATGCAGAAGGGTGCGACTGTGGGTACCGCTACCGACCTTGATGGAAAGTACAATGTTTCGGTCCCCTCAAATGCTATTCTGGAATTCTCCTGCATCGGAATGACCACGCAGGAAGTGAATGTAAACGGACGTACAGTCATCAATGTCGTGCTTACGGATGATTCCAACTTTCTCGAGAGTGTAGTCGTAGTCGGCTACGGTACCCAGAAAAGAGGATCATTGACAGGTGCAGTCGCCGGAATCAATTCCGGTGAATTGATGAAGACAAAGACAGAGAACCCTCAGAATATGCTTACAGGACGAGTTCCGGGAGTGCGAGTATGGCAGACCAGTGCGGAGCCTGGAACCTACAGTGCCAATATGGATATCCGAGGCCTTGGCTCACCGCTTGTCGTCATTGATGGAGTTCCTCGTACTGTGTCTGATTTCCAGAGACTTACACCTGAGGATATCGAGAATGTATCTGTATTGAAAGATGCTTCTGCCGCCATCTACGGAGTCCGTGGCGCGAATGGAGTTATCCTCGTTTCCACCAAGCAGGGACAGGCCGGAAAGTCCAAAGTGTCATACAATGGTTCATATACAATCCAGACACCTTCCAAGATGCCTGAACTTATGAACGCCTTCGATGCGATGACTATTTACAATGAAAAGTCAATGAACTCCATGACCGGCGGCAACATCGTCTATGGCGAAGAGGCTTTCGAGGCATTCAGAAACGGCACCAGACGCGAGACAGACTGGAATAGCCTGATAATTGCCAAGACGGCTCCCCAGACCCAGCATGACATCAGCATCAGCGGAGGTTCTGAGAAAGTTCAGTATTATGTGTCAATGGGATACATCTATCAGGAAGGCTTCTTCAAGTCAAGGGACCTGAACTACAACAAGTATAATTTCAGGGCCAACCTTACAGCTGAAATCGTCAAGGGCCTGAAATTCAACATGAACATTTCCGGACTTCAGGACAAGAGACATACTCCATACACAAGTTCCGTCGATATTATCCGAAACTATTGGAAACAGGGAGTGCTCTATCCTGCATATGCGGATCCTGAGAACACAATGCTCAACTACGAAGGTCTTGATCTGGAGCAGAATACCGTTGCGATGATGACTTCGGACATCTCCGGATACAGGACATACGAACAGAAGAACATCACTGTCTCTCCATCCATCGAATATGACTTCGGAACAGCATGGAAGCCTCTTGAAGGATTGAAAATCAAGGGTATGTTCAGTTATGACTACCGTCAGGATGACAATGAGGCTTTCCGCAAGGAATATTACCTCTATGCCCAGAACAAGGTTACAGGAGATTACGAGCAGAAACTCTTTGCAGATAGCTCACCTAACAACCTCCGCAAAGACAACTACAGCAAGTGGCAGACACTTTCTCAGGTCCTCCTCAATTATAACAGGGAGTTTGCAGGTAAACACGACGTAGGAGCCACACTCGGTTGGGAGGTCCAGAAGCGTCGCGGAAGCAACTACTTCGCCTACGGTGATCTGGCATTCGGTTCTCCTTATTTCACGGCACTGTCAAGTGATAATCAGGTGGTCGGTATGGATGCTTCTTCCGGACAGTTCTATGAACTTGGATATGAGGCGCTTATCGGCAGATTGAACTACTCTTTCGATGACAGGTATCTGGTCGAGGCCCAGTTCCGTTATGATGGTTCTTCAAAGTTCGCCAGAGGACATCAGTGGGGATTCTTCCCTTCGGTTTCTGCCGGATGGCGCATTTCTCAGGAGCCATTCTTCAAGAACTGTGCAGCATTGAACTTCATCAACCAGCTGAAAGTCCGCGCCAGCTATGGTGAACTGGGAGATGACAGCGGCCTGAACTACGAATGGGTTACAGGTTATATCTATCCTGCCACATCGGGTAACGCGGAGAACGGTTACTACAACCAGTATGCTCCTGGCTACATGCTTAACGGCTCATTTGTGTTCGGCGTGAACAATCAGCCTCTTCCTAATACCAACATCACATGGTACACCTCCAAGACTTTCAATGTCGGAGTGGATTTCGAAGCGTGGAACGGTATGCTCGGAGTGTCATTCGATTACTTCCATCGTAAAAGGACAGGCCTCTTCGGTCAGAGAAGTTCTGACGTGCCTACAATCGTGGGAGCATCTCCATCGAAGGAGAATGTGAACAGTGACAGCCACATGGGTCTTGAACTTCAGCTCACACATAAGAACCGTATCGGCGAATTCACTTATGGAATTACGGGAATCGCAACTGTCACCAGACAGAAGTATCTTACATATGTGGAGAACGGCGGTTATGGAAACTCTTACGACAAGTGGCGTCATGACAATATGAACAACCGCTATCAGGGCGTACAGTTCGGATACACGGCTAACGGCAGGTTTACAAGTTGGGAAGATATCTGGTCTTACGGAATCTATCATGAGAGCAGCACTCTGCCTGGAGACTACAAATATGAAGACTGGAATGGTGACGGTGAGATCAATGACCTTGACGAGCATCCGTACGCTTTCGACCAGACTCCTTGGATGAACTACTCTCTCGCATTCGACTTCGGATGGAAAGGCATTGACCTGAGCATCCTCTTCCAGGGCTCGGCTCTCGGTTCAATGGCATATCGCGAGCCTCTCTACTCGATTTGGGGCTCAAATGGTGGCGGTACATTGAAACAGTACCTTGACAGATGGCATCCGTCCGACCCTTCAGCAGACCCTTATTCGCCTCAGACTGACTGGGTATCAGGATATTATGGATATACCGGACACTATCCTTCAGAGAATTCGTCATTCAACAGGGTAAGCACCGCATATCTCCGTCTGAAGAGCGTCGAACTCGGCTATACCTTCCCTACAATCAACTGGGCAAAAGACCTGAACCTCAGAGTATTTTTCAATGCCTACAATCCATTGACCTTCACAAAAGTCAGGTTTGTGGACCCTGAACACCCTGACAGCGACCTCGGACGTATGTACCCTCTGAACAAGACTTACACATTCGGTCTCAATCTTTCATTCTAATGATTAAACAGAATAAGAGTATGAAAAAGATATTGATATATATGGCGGCTGTTCTCATGAGCGTGATGTCATGCACAGAGATGGATCTCCCTCCGAAGAACACTGTCACTGACGATGACCTCCTTTCAAACCAGGCCGGCATGTCGATTTATATGGCGACTCTTTACAGCAAGATGCCTTGGGAGGACTTCAAATACATGGCACAGTGGGGTATCAACTGGAACGGATGGCTTGCCAGCCTCGGTATCGAGGGCACTGGTGAGGCTCTGGACCGTGACGGTGTCTGCACTTCTTTCACCGGAGAGGACACGCCTTACTGGTCACGCGCATTCGAACTCTTGAGAAATGCGAACCACCTTATCGCAGCGCTTCCCGCATATAGCGGAAACTATCCGGAGGTTACATATAACGAGTTCCTCGGACAGGCCTATTTCGTAAGGGCATATGTATTCTATAAGATGGCATGCCGTTTCGGAGGCGTACCTCTGGTGACAACCGAGATTGATTATCCTGGAGAGGAGTCTAAGATTGACCTTCCTCGTGCATCCGAGCGTGAAACATGGGAGCAGGTTCTCGCCGATTTCGATCAGGCTGCCGAACTTCTTCCTGTCAATCCTACCTTTGAAGGTACGGCCAACAAGTATGCTGCACTCGCATTCAAAGCTGAGGCTATGCTTTACGCAGGCTCGGTGGCCAAGTACAATGAGACAGTATCCGGACGTCTTACCGGCATCGGTGAGAAGACAGGTGTCAGGGTTATCGGATTCGCTGAAGACGAGTGGCAGGACTGCTCCAAGAAATGGTTCTCCGAGGCATACAAGGCTGCCAGGGAAGTCATGAAGTCCGGCAAGTATTCCCTTTACAAGAAGTCTTGGGCAAAGGGCGACAGGGAAGCTCAGTACAAGAACATGGTGGCCATGTGGAAAGACCTTACCAGTCCTGAGAATATCCTTGTGAAGAGATATGAATATCCTACCGTAACTCATGGCCTCGACGCATATTGCTCTCCATTCATATTCAGGGCCCCTCTCTGTTCAGGTTCATGTCCGACCCTCGATTTCATTGAACTTTTCGACGGATTCGACAGATATGATGACGGATACACCATCAGAGTTACTGACGGAAACAGCAATGCTACAGGCAATTACCTTCTTTACGATTCGCCGATGGATTTCTTTGCCAATGCCGAGCCGCGTCTCCGTGCATATGTGATTTTCCCTGGCGACGTGTTCAAGAAAAGGGAAATAGAAATCCGCGCCGGAGTCTATACCGGTTCCGCACCTATCAAGCCGTTGCTCAGTGATTATTCCTATTCCGGAGCAAATACCAAATATCAGCACCTGGATATCTATACCGGCTCGAACGGTGCAGCCAAGAAGTTGTATCTCAGCCCTAACTCAGGTACAAACCAGGAAATTGTCAAGATTGACGGCAAGTCTATGAATGCTGCGGGAGAGAACGGTCCGTTCTACAGCAACGGAGAAGGCAACCTTACCGGCCTTTACCTCAGAAAGTACCTGGATGAGGATCTCGCTGTCGAGAATATCGGAGAGGGCAAGTCTGATCAGCCGTTCATCCTCATGAGATATGCTGATGTCCTCCTCGCTGCTGCAGAGTCTGCCGTAGAACTTTCGCTTGCAGGAGTCTCTTCTCCTGTCGAAGGCGACAACATGCTGGAAGTTGCGACAACAGCTATCAATGATATTCGCGAAAGAGCCGGTGCGACACTTCTTTCAGGAAGTCTTACGGCAAGCAACGAATCACGTGATGTCGTGCGTAAGGAACGCCGTAAGGAACTTGCCTTCGAGCACAAGACCAAATGGGATCTCAGACGTTGGAGAGTACTTGACGAGAACAACAGAGACGGTTTCTGGGGTGAGAAGAGAGACTCAAAAGAGTTCAGCAGCGGTACACAGTTCCGTTTCAAGGGCCTGTATCCTTTCTACAGCTCAGAGACAGGCAAATACTTCTTCGATGAAAGCTATCAGTGGGTTTCAATGAAGACTTTCGGTTATAACGTAGTCGATTACTATTTCTCAATCCCTTCAGGCGAAGTGTCCAAGAGCAAATATATCGACCAGCAGCCAAACAGATAAAAAACTGATGATTATGAAAAGAATTTTTACATATATTCCGGTACTTGCTGCGGCTGTCATTGCTGCATCATCATGCTCTCTTTTCCAGCTGGACAATGCTGAAAGCCCTAAAGAGACCATAAAAGGAAAGGTAGTGGATGTAGAGACAGGTGATCCTGTCCTTACCGATCAGGGAAGCGAGGGAATCCGTGTCAGACTGACTGAACTCAGCTATGGCGAAAACGCCACCCACAATCCTGATTTCTATTGCCGTCCTGACGGAACTTTCCAGAACACCAAGATCTTCAAGGGGAACTACAATATCCGCATTGACGGTCCTTTCATTCCTATCGTAAGGGAAACTTCAGACGGAGTGCCTATCTCAGACGGCTCTATCGTGACTGACATCAAGGGTACTACCGAGGTGGAATTCAAGGTCCATCCTTTCCTCAAAGTGGAAATCGTAGGAGAACCTCAGGTTTCCGGCGGAGTAATCACCGCGCAGGTCAAAGTGACCAGAGCCGTTTCCAAGGAAACATTCAAGGAACTGGTGGAACCGATGGGAGGTTATTCTGATGACTTTACCAATGTTACTGACATCCAGCTGTTTGTGGGCTACTCCTCTACTATGGGATACCGTGCCCGCGATACCAGATGGTCCACAGCATTGGAATTCGGCGGAGACTCTTTCGAGGCAAAATTGGGCGAGCCTGTGACAATCCAGTCTTCTACTTCGACGACTATCCCTTCAGGCAGAAAGGTATTCATCAGGGCCGCGGCCAGAATCAACTATGATACCCCTCGCGGAAGCGGTACACGCCGTTACAACTATAGTGAAGTAATGGAAGTGAATATTCCTTAACGTTTTGTATCAACAGCGGGGATGAGGATAATTTCAGAACTATCCGCATCCCCTTTTTAAATGACATTTCATGAATGGAGTTAAGATAATCATAAATCTGGCTGCGTCTGCGCTGCTCGTCTCAGCCTGTGCCGCCGGACATGTGACATCGGAAAACAATACCAAGACGACATTCCAGACCTCACGCGGCTGGATGCCCGAAATCGACAACAGGGCTGATGCCGTGATGGTTTACGGCGTGGGCGGAAATCCGTCAGACAAAGGACGGGGAAAGAAAACTTTGGAAGACAGAATCGCATCCTGGAAAGAACGTGGATACAAGGTGGATTTCATGACCGGCATAGCCTGGGGCGAATATCAGGACTACTTTACCGGAGAATGGGATGGAAAATGGCATCTCGATGAGGGACAGGTCAATGCCGAAGGCGATACCATATGGCATGGTCATATGGTGCCGTATATTGTCCCTACAGAAAACTATCTTGAATATTTCAAGGAAAGACACATCAAGAGAGTCATTGATGCCGGCATAACTTCCATCTATCTGGAAGAACCGGAATTCTGGGCGCGCTCTGGCTACAGCGAGGCGTTCAAACGCGAATGGAAAGAATATTACGGAACAGACTGGAGACCACAGGACGAGTCTCCTGAGGCTACATATATGTCCGGAAAGCTCAAGTACCATCTGTACTACAGGGCTCTGGACGAGGCGTTTACATACGCCAAGGAATATGGCAGGAGCAAGGGCCTTGATGTGAAATGCTACGTGCCGACACATTCGCTCCTGAATTACTCGCAGTGGAAGATAGTCAGTCCGGAAGCAAGTCTGGCATCCCTTCCTTGTGTGGACGGTTATATCGCACAGGTATGGACCGGAACCTCCAGGGAACCGGACTATTACAACGGCATCTGCAAGGAAAGGGTATTCGAAACCGCATTCCTGGAATACGGCTGCATGGCATCAATGACAGCACCTACCGGCCGCAAGGTCTGGTTCCTCACGGATCCTATCGAAGACCGGCCGCGTGACTGGGAGGATTACCGCAGAAACTATCAGGCCACATTCACGGCCCAGCTTCTCTATCCGCAGATAAACAGCTATGAAATAATGCCGTGGCCTGAGCGGATCTATACCGGACTCTATAACAAGAGCAAGGACTCTGACGAGAAAATACACATCCCGTCGGACTATGCCACCATGATGCAGATAATGGTCAATGCCCTTCAGAATATGCCTTTGGCGGAAACTCAAGTGTCAGGCACACACGGAATAAATGTGCTGATGGGCAACTCCCTAATGTTCCAGAGATTTCCTGAACATGAAGGATATGATGATCCGCAGCTGTCCAATTTCTATGGAATGTCAATGCCGCTTCTCAAGACCGGTGTCCCTGTAGGAATAGTGCACATCGAGAACCTCGGATTCGAAAAGGCATTGAAAGATACCAAAGTGTTGATTATGACCTATTCCAATATGAAACCTCTGGATCCTAAGGCCCATGCCTATATTGCGGAATGGGTAAAGGCGGGAGGAAATCTCATATATGCAGGACGTGATGATGACCCGTTCCAGACTGTGTCTGAATGGTGGAACAAGGAGGGGAACAACTATGCCTCCCCATCCGACCATCTGTTCTCTCTCATGGGTATAAGTTCAGATCCAGCTGCCGGTAACTACAAGTTCGGAAAAGGCAAAGTGCGTATAATCCGTCAGGACCCGAAGGAATTCGTGCTGGAGAAAAACGGTGCGGAACCGCTGATTGGTGCAGTTGAGGAATTGTGTGGCGGCAACATTGAAAAGAAGAACAGCTTTCTCCTCGAAAGAGGCATGTATCTTCTCGCCGCGGTATTGGACGAAAGCATTTCTCCGGAGCCTTTGAAACTTGATGGCCGGTATATTGACCTGTACGACCCGTCTTTGCCGATATGTGAAAATGTCGAGGTCAGACCTGGCGTGCAGAGGCTTTTCATTGACCTTTCCAAAGTCAGAAAGGACAGTCCGATGATACTCGCGGCAGCCAGCCGTGCGGAAAACGAGACACTCTCGGGCCGGACCTTCTCGTATGTCGCCAAAAGTCCGGCGGCTACTGTCAATGTCTCCAGAGTCCTTCTGCCTGCTGCGCCCAAGTCGCTCAAGGTCAATGATAAAGAATGCCTTGACCTGAATTGCTGGGATGAAGCCAGCCAGACCTATCTTCTCACATTTGACAATAATCCGGACGGAGTGGCCGTCGAATTTGCTTGGTAAGTAACATTAACATTGATATGAAAAAGACAATAATTCTTGCAGCTGTGGCTGCGGCAGCCGTGTCCTGCAACATTGACACAACTGTTTCAAAGAACTCGTTGAGGGCTCCGGCCTATCCTCTCGTTACCATCGACCCTTATACGAGTGCGTGGTCGATGACCAACGAACTTTATGGCTCGTCAGTCTGCCATTGGACAGGAAAGGAATTTCCGCTGATAGGTGCCTTGAAAGTGGACGGTGAAGTCTATCGTTTCATGGGCATCGAGGATTCCGACCTGCAGACATTGGCTCCGGTTGCCCAAGAAGGGGACTGGACCGGCAGATATACTGAAAGTGAGCCTTCGGAGCCTGTGAGCGTCCTTTCCAAGACCGCCGTACAGAAATCAGCTGATGTGCAGGCTACCCAGACTCATTATCTCTTCACCTGCGGCCCGGTTGACTTGAAACTGACCTTCTCCGCTCCGCTTTTCCTCGATGACTTGGATCTGGTGAGCCGTCCGGTGAACTATATCTCTTATGAGGCGGTCTCCAATGACGGCAGCAAACATGATGTGGGCATCTATTTCGAGGCATCACCAAGATGGGCTTCTGACAAGAACTGGCAGGAAACCATCTCCGAGACTTACACAAAGGACGGTCTTGTCTATCTGAAAGCGGGCACCAAGTCTCAGGAGATTCTTGCGAAGAAAGGTGATGACCTAAGAATCGACTGGGGATACTTCTATCTTGCTGCGGATGCGGACAAGATGGACGCGGGAGTCGGCAAGGCTATTGACTTGAGAAACTGTTTCAAGGAAGGAGGCCGTCTCTCTGAAATCGGCGTGAAAGGCGAGAATTCGGAAGGAAGATTGTCAATGTCGAGAGACCATGGCAAGGCAAAGACCGCTGCCGGTTCTGTGATGATAGGCTATGATGATATCTGTTCGATTCAGTATTTTGGTGAAAATCTGAGGCCTTACTGGAATGCCGACGGAAAATCCTCTATAGAGGAGCAGTTTGCAAAGGCACGTAAGGAAGAGTCTGCATTGATTGCCCGCTGCTATGATTTCGACAGGAAACTCATGCGTGAAGCAGAGAAAGCCGGAGGACGTGACTATGCCGAGCTTTGCGCCCTTGCATATCGTCAGGCTATACATGCCCATAAACTCGTAAAAGCTCCGAACGGAGACCTGCTCTGGCTGTCGAAAGAGAACAACAGCAACGGCTCCATCGGAACAGTCGATGTTACATATCCTTCAGCGCCTCTGTTCCTGCTGTATAACCCGGCTCTGGCAGAAGGCCTTATGAACCATATCTATTATTACAGTGAGAGCGGCAAGTGGACCAAGCCTTTCCCTGCCCATGATGTAGGAACCTATCCTATCGCCAACGGTCAGACCTATGGCGGTGACATGCCTGTCGAGGAGGCAGGAAACATGCTTTCTCTTACGGCTGCAGTCTGCCATTATTCCGGTAATACCGAATATGCCGCAAAGCATTGGGAGACAATGACAACATGGACCAAATATCTGGAGCAGTTCGGCCTGGACCCTGAGAATCAGCTCTGTACGGATGACTTTGCCGGACATTTCGCCCACAATGCAAATCTTTCTGTCAAGGCCATCCTCGGTATCGCGTCATACGGCTATATGGCTGACATGCTCGGTAAGAAAGATGTCGCTGAAGAGTATCTCGGAAAGGCCCGCAAACTTGCTGAGGAATGGGTGAAAATGGCTGACGACGGGGACCACTACCGTCTTACATTCGACAAGGCCGGCACCTGGAGCCAGAAGTATAATCTCGTATGGGACAAACTCCTCGGCCTCAATATCTTCCCTGATTCTGTCAGACAGAAGGAAATCGGATATTATCTTTCCAAGATGAATGTTTACGGACTTCCTCTTGACAGCCGTGAGACTTATACAAAGACTGACTGGATTATCTGGACAGCTACCATGGCTGATTCGGAGAAAGATTTCCAGTCTTTCGTGGCGCCTGTCCACAAATTCATGAACGAGACAGTGGACCGCGTCCCTATGTCAGACTGGGTATTTACGGACAAGCCTAACTACAGAGGATTCAAGGCGCGTTCTGTGGTTGGAGGATACTTCATTAAAATGCTTGAAAACAATGAAAAATAACAGATTACTATCTCTTGTTGCCGGTGCTTCGATTGTAGCGTCATGCTGCGGAGAATCTGAGCCTCAGTATGTTGACAATCCTGTGGACTATGTGAGCACACTTGTCGGTTCAGAGTCCACATTCCAGCTTTCCACCGGCAATACCTACCCTGCAGTGGCAATGCCATGGGGAATGAACTTCTGGACGCCTCAGACCGGCAAGAACGGTGACGGCTGGACCTATCAATATGATGCGACCAAGATTCGCGGACTGAAACAGACTCACCAGCCGAGTCCGTGGATAAACGACTACGGCGCATTCTCCATAATGCCTGTGACCACGGGTCCTGTGTTCGATGAGAATGAGCGTGAAAGCTGGTTCTCGCATAAAGCCGAGGTAGCCAAGCCATACTATTATAAGGTATATCTTGCTGAGCACGATGTCGTAGCGGAAATCGCTCCGACAGAGAGGGCAGCGGCAATCCGTCTGACATACCCTGAGAAAGACATGTCTTACCTCGTGGTGGACGGCTATGCCGGCGGTTCATTCGTGAAGGTGATTCCTGAGGAGAACAAGATAATCGGCTATGTGACAAACAATCACGGTGGAGTGCCGGAGAATTTCAAGAACTGGTTCGTCGTGGTTTCCGACACGCCTTTCGAGAAGGTGGAGACAATCGCCGGCGACAAGGTTACCGGAAAGATGGAAACC
>Ga0129312_1001089_pt1 | contig 17451 bp, 17 predicted proteins | sample O827metagenome_FD_94434 | JGI IMG/M metagenome (GOLD analysis project Ga0129312, IMG submission 94434) | Orangutan group fecal microbial communities from Wisconsin, USA - O827 metagenome | ecosystem: Host-associated > Mammals > Digestive system > Large intestine > Fecal | place: USA: Wisconsin... | reverse complement strand
CACTATACAATCAAGATCAATACGCGAAAGTCGTAGTCAGGTGACTAAAATCCGGCGGCCGTTGTGCTCCGCACAGCGGCCGTTCCGAAACGCATTTGCGACCGCTGGCTGGCGCAAACTGCACGGAAGCTGTTACTTATCGCAAGGTGCTCAATCTAATAACGTTATTCCATGCTCCGATGCGATTTGTCTTACATATTCCGGAGACACGTCAAATAAAGCAACAGCAATGTTGGTATGCGGATTTTTGCGTAGTACTTTAGCTATGGTAAACGATTCCCCTTCAGCCTTACCCGCATCATATCTGTCCTGCATGATCAATTCAGTATTCATATATTCTGCCTCCTTCCCTCTCATCTGTTTTATTCTGGCTATAGATGCCTGCAGTTTCTTTACAAATTCACTTTCAAAATCTCTCGTGGATTCACTAAGATCAGCTCCCACATACTTGAGAAACTTTATGATCTCAGCTGAGACTTCGCTATCGTTCGTACCTTTTGTACTTAAGAATAGTTCGGGGTGTATAGCAATTAATCTACTAATTTTATTCCATGCTCCGATGCAATCTGTCTTACATATTCCGGAGACACGTCAAATAAGGCGACAGCAATGTCAGTATGTGGATTTTTGCGTAGAACCTTAGCTATGGTAAAGGATTCTCCTTGAATCAGACCCTCAGCACGACCTTTGGCGACTCCATCGGCTTTGCCCGCATCATATCTATCCTGCATGATCAATTCGGTATTCATATATTCTGCCTCCTTCCCTCTCATTTGTTTTATTCTGGCTATGGATGCCTGCAGCTTCTTTACAAATTCACTTTCGAAGTCTCTTGTAGATTCACTAGGATCTGCTCCAACATACTTGAGAAACTTTATAATCTCAGCAGTATCAATATTTTGCGGCAGCAGTCTTTGTTCTATATTTTCTATTGGGCGAATATCATTTCAATAGTATGTTGTTATCATTAGCCACATTTAAAACATAGTCTACAGAAAGTCCTAGGATTTCGGAAACCTTGAATGCATCTGGCAGTTTTTCCAAGGCATTTACAATCAAACTGTCGCGTTCTTTAGCGCGACCTTCAGTTATTCCTTCAGCCTTACCGGCGGCTTTACCGGCATCGTATCTATCCTGCATGATCAATTCAGTATTCATGTATTCTGCCTCCTTCCCTCTCATCTGTTTTATTCGTGCTATAGATGCCTGTAGTTTCTTTACAAATTCACTTTCAAAGTCCCTCGTTGATTCTCTGAGATCAGCTCCCACATACTTGAGAAACTTTATGATCTCAGCGGAGACTTCATCATCATTCATACCCTTCGTACTTAGGAATATGGTCTGTACTCCGTCTCCGTATTCAAGTTCGGGTACCTCTTTGCATCTGCTTACTATATTATACACGTATTTTTTCATTTTGAGTGGATCATGACAGCAAATAAATATGACATAAGATTTAGGCAGCTCATTGTATTTATTACCCGCAAGCAGCAGCTCGGCATCCATCTGGCTGTGATAATATCTGGCTCTCTGTTCTATATGGTCTCTTGCCACCTGCATCTCGATATTATAGGCTGTTCCTTCTTCATCCCTTACAAATACGTCAAGTCTGACACCGTGGTAATCGGGATGAGGTAGTATTGTCTTCTCATTCTGAATTATTTGAAGCTCACTAATCTTTTTATTAAGCACCAATTCAAGAAACTCTTTACAGTTATTGCCGTCCTTCATAACCTCGCCAAACATGAAGTTATTCCTGATTGTCTGTTCCTGAAACGGGATAATAGTTCTTTTGTGATTCATAGATACTGCGTTGCTGTTGCTTTCGTTTGTATTCATTATAATATTCTCCTTTTGTCCTTGACATGCACAATAATCAGACCTGATGCATGCGTTAACGTGTTGACAGATACTCAAGATAATTTCAGATATGTTTATAAGTTCATGAAAATGCATATGCCGCAAGCCACCGACGGCTTGCTGAAAGTAATATCATTGTTTCACAGGATAAGGATTATTGCAATAGGCTTATTGAGATTTTATATAGAAAACTTAAATGAGTAAAGAAAGTGGATATTAAAAAAACTATTGATGTAAAAAAATGACACAGTTGTTATGCTTGAATATGGAGTTGAAGTCTGAATGCAAAATTAAAGTGTTTAAATATAAAACTTCAGTTAACATAATCTGTTTGAATTGTGAACTATTTAACAAACCTCATTTGTTGAGGATATGCGCTCAAACTGATAAAATTTTAACAATTTAAGACGAGAACTTTTAAATTAGAACTACATGAAAACAGACAGGAGGCGGTTTCGTACTGCCTCCTGTCTGTTTTGAATATTTGTGTGCGATTATGATTTCGCTCGGGTATAATAAAAACAAAGGTATAGATAAGCAGGCGGAAGAACTTCTTGATATTCCGACTAAAGATAAAAAACAGTAGAGCACAGCGAGATTGATTATAAGGAATTCACATTATGCCGAAACGCGATATGCATAAGATAAATAACTTTGATATGACTCTGGAGGAATGCAGGGCTGTCTTTGATACGCTTGAAGATCTTGTTATTGTTGATGCGGACGGATATCTTAAGTACTTGTCACCGGATATGTATCCGGTAATAGAAGCGTATAACAAGAAGCCTATTCCGGATTCGATAGTGGGAAAACATATAAGCGAGATACATCCCGCAACCAAGATATTGAATGCATTAGATGAGCGAAATTTCGATGAACTTTGTTTCTACTTCGCTTCCGATGTTACGAATATTGCGAGGATCAAGGCAATCAAACAAAACGGCAAAATAGTTGGAGCCATAGATTATGATTATTTTACCGACGGAACATCTCTTAAGACATTTATAGATAAGATATATGAATATTCACGTAAGGGCTTCATAAATCTCCAGGACACTTTCCAGTCTATGCTTGAGGAAAGCAGAAATGAGAGCGTTATCAAATATGTGGTTACCGATATTATAGGCAAATCGCAGTCCATACGAGAGCTGCGCATGCAGATAGGCAAGATAGCCGAATCAGACTCAACGGTGCTTGTGACCGGCAAGACCGGCTGCGGTAAGGAGCTTGTCGCACATTCCATACACAATCTGAGTCTCAGATGCAAGAAGAAGATGATAGAGGTGAATTGTGCCGCTATACCGGACTCTTTGTTCGAGAGTGAGCTATTCGGATATGAGGAAGGTGCTTTTACAGGCGCAAAGCGCGGCGGACAAAAGGGTCTTTTTGAACGTGCCGATAAGAGCACAATATTCCTTGATGAGGTTGACCAATTGCCTTTCCATGTACAGCCGAAGCTGTTGAGAGTGCTTCAGGAAAAGGAAGTAACACGCATAGGCGGCGTGCCCAAACCTCTGGATATCAGAGTTATTGCGGCAACCAATAAGGATCTTTGGCAGCTGGTTAAGGATGGCAAATTCAGAGAGGATCTGTATTACAGACTTAATGTTGTAGAACTTGATATCCCTCCGCTCAAGGAACGCAAGGAAGATATTCCGCTGCTTGTAAATCATCAGCTTATGAAGCTGAATAAAGAGATATCTCGAGACATTAAGGGCGTTTCCAATGATGTTATCGAAGTGTTCATGAATTATGATTGGCCGGGAAATGTTCGAGAGCTTAATAATGTATTGGAGCATGCTGTAAATGTTTGCAGAGATGAGTTTATCAGACTTGAAGATCTCGGCAATTTTATATACAAGACAGCAGGCAGGATGCTTGATATAAGCTTTGACTCTGATAATCCTCTTGAGGATATACGCAATAATGCAGAAAAAGAGGCTATCAAGACCGCGCTGAAGCTTACTAACAATAACAGAAGCAAAGCGGCGGAATTATTAAAAATTTCACGCACTGCATTATATGACAAAATTAACAAACTTAAGTTGTGAGAAATAAACAAAGATATGTAAAGTGACGGAAAAATCTGCTTTTGTACGTGAATTTCTGTAAAGAAAAACTGACAGTGTACGTATAAGCTTACAAAACATAAATCTGGAGCTTTTTGTCAAGCAGGATAAAGAGAATAGCCGAATGTTAATGAGTACTGAGTGTAAGGAAAAGCTTACACTCAGTTTTTTGATCTCTCGGATCAGCTTTGTTTTTAGACGTTTTTGAGAGTGGTATTTTCAGGCATAGTAATTGCTCGTTGTGTAGTATATCGCGTGTTTGCGCTTGCTTGACAATTTGGTCAAATTCTATTAGCATACACGCATAAATCACGCGATGTTGCATGATATTTTCACTTTTGAAGGTATCACTGCGCACCGCGTTTTTTTATAGATTAAAGCCGGACTGCAGTCGTTGAAGCGGCAACGTGCGGATGCGAAGACGACTATAGGACGGCCAAACGAAAATGAGCACAAAGTGCCGAAAGGCACGGGTGCGAATTTTCGGAGGATAGCGGGAGTACGCAGTACGGAGCTATCCGTATTTAATCTATAAATAAACATTATGGAATGGATGATCGTCCGGAAGATTATCGTGTTTCAAAGCTGATTTAGTTATGTTGACATTGGAGGGATTGAAAATGAAATTCAGAGTTTCTTGTGTTCAGATGGAACCAAAGCTTGGGGATAAGTCGTATAACCTTAACAAAATGGAAGAATATATTCATTCTGTAATGGGTGAGTATCCGGATACCAGACTGATCGTTTTCCCTGAGCTTTGTACGACAGGATATGAGGGGGAACCGGAGCAGTTTCAGGAACTTGCGGAGACCGTTCCTAACGGCGAAAGTATGGTAAGGCTTGGGGCGCTTGCCAAGAAATACCATACGCATATCGTATATGGCTTTGCTGAGAGAGATGCTGTGCTTAAGGATGTCCTCTATAATGCCGCGATAATGATAGATGAGGACGGAAAAGTACTCGGAACTTATCATAAGGTTCATCCGTTTGCCGATGAAAAGCGTTGGTGTCGTGCAGGAGCTTCACTTCCGATATTTGATACAGCTCTCGGTAAGATAGGTATACAGATCTGCTGGGATACGGCATTTCCTGAGATATCCAGATGCTATGCGGTAAACGGTGCGGATCTGCTGGTTATTTCAACAAACTGGGAGGATCCTTATGAAATCGCCGGTTGGACCAAGGACAGCCCGATCAATACTCATGCCGAGGACTGGGATCTTATTACTTCGGCACGTGCCTTTGACAATACGCTTCATCTTGTTGCGGCCAACAGAGTAGGCGATGACGGTAAGGCACTCAGCTTTTTCGGAAGGAGCAAGATACTTGATCCGAGAGGCAAAACTATAGCTTCTCTTGACGAACGTAAAGAGGGATTTATAACAGCAGAGATCGATACTGCTATTACACAGCAGAAGCGTGCCGAATATTATTGCTTCTTCAAGGATCGTCAGCCTGAGGTTTATGCGGACATCATCAGAAAATACTAAGAAAGGGGATCTGTTATGGGAATAGGAATATTTTTACTGATATTATTTGCTTTTATATTTATAGGATTTGCGTTTTTTATTTCTAAGAGATTTCCATCTAACTCTATGGATGATTTCCTGGTAGCAGGACGAAGCATGCCTACGGCACTTATATCCGCCAGTGTGGTCGTATCATGGATATGGTGCTCGACTATTATGGGTGCAGCGGAAGCAGGTACACTTTACGGAGTATCAGGAGGTCTTAACTACGCATGGGGAGCAGCAGTGCCCTTCTTCCTGCTTATACCTATGGTGACACGTATAAGAAAGCTTATGCCGAACTGTACTACATTTACAGAATTCCTTAAGGCGAGATACGGTGCAGGCGTTTCATATGTATATCTTTTATTCGGTATTGCGCTTTGCTTCTATGTAATGATGTCTCAGGGAGTCGGAGTAGGAACTGTATTTAAGAATATGTTCGGAGTTCCGTACCTTATCGGAGCACTTATACCTTTGGTAATAGTTATTATTTACATAACAAAGGCAGGTCTCAGAGGCTCAATCTACAACGATTGCATACAGTTCTTTATTGTGTCTATCATACTTATCATCTGTATTCCGATAGTAATCAAGACACTCGGACTTGAGAATATATATAACGGACTCAAGGAAGTTGCTACAGATCCGGGCAATGAATATTATGAGCCGCAGGCGCTTTCACTTACTTCTTCATCCGGATTCCACTATGGAATAGCAGCGGTAGTCGTTGCATTCGGACAAGTACTCCTTGATCAGGGTTATTATTCCAAGGCTATTGCATCAACAGATAACAAGTCAATGCTCAGAGCTTACATCGTAGGAACACTTATCGCGTGGGTTCCGATTCCGATTATCTGTGGCAGCGTATTCGGTGCAGGCTATATTGCACTTAAGTCACAACTTGGCCTTGAAGCGGTAAGCGCAGGCTCTGATGTTGCTCCTCTTGTTATGAAATATGTATTTGGAGGCGGAGTAGGAAGTATCTTCTTTGTTCTTATGGTATTCATGGCAGCTATGACCACCGGCGGTAACTGTATAGCCGGTGCACAGGCTCTACTCAGTGTTGACGTTTATAAGGGAATTATCAATAAAAATGCTACAGAAGATCAGCAGCTCAGATTCGGAAAGATTGCTACGGTTATAATTGCTCTTGCTATGGCTCTTATTGCAACCTTCCTTGAAAATGTTTCACTGCTTACACTTGATACATTCTCAGGAATATTATTTGCAGCACCTGTAAGTGCATTCTTCGTAGGCTTGTTCTGGAATAAGGTCAACGGTAAGATTGCAGCCGCTTCAATAGTTATCGGATGGGTGGGAGCTATGATAGCATGGTTCACGGCATCAAACTTTGATGACGCCATGTTCCACGGAAATCTTTGCTCATTGCTGCTTCCGCTTGTAGTAATAATTATCGGAAGCTTGTTCTCTAAGACAAAGTTCAATTATTCAACAATGAAATATGAATAAGCTGTCTTTAGAGCGGTTCGCAGCAGCAGTATTACAACGTAACACTTGTGAGTAATACGGTATATACGAGGACTGCCGGAAATATACTTTTTGTAAAGAGTGAAAGGAGATACTTAAATATGATGAGTTTTGGTGCAATGAAATTTTATTATATCTTTTGCTATCTGTGGTTTGTTGTGGGTGCGCTTATCATTGCTATTCCTGCAATGAGAGAATTTATCAATACCATATTCGGAAAGAAGTAAAATTTATCAAGAAGTAAAATTAGATCTATAGACATAAAGACTGTTGCCTAAGAGTTTATCATTTCTCTGTGGCAGCAGTCTTTAGTGTATCCGCTCCCGAAAAATTCCTGGAAGCTGTTACTTATTGTAAGGTAATCAATCTAATAACGTTATTCCATGCTTTGATGCTATTTGTCTTACATATTCCGGAGACACGTCAAATAAGGCAACAGCAATGTCGGTATGCGGATTTTTGCGTAATACCTTAGCTATGGTAAATGATTCGCCTTCAGCCTTACCGGCGGCTTTGCCCGCATCATATCTATCCTGCATGATCAATTCGGTATTCATATATTCTGCCTCCTTCCCTCTCATCTGTTTTATTCTGGCTATGGACGCCTGCAGCTTCTTTACAAATTCACTTTCGAAATCTCTCGTAGATTCTCTGAGATCAGCCCCAACATACTTGAGAAACTTTATGATCTCAGCTGAGACTTCATCATCATTTGTACCCTTAGTACTTAGGAATATAGTCTGTACTCCGTCTCCATATTCCAGCTCGGGTACTTCATTACATCTGCTTACTATATTATACACGTATTTCTTCATTTTGAGGGGATCATGACAGCAAATAAATATGACATATGATCTCGGAAGCTCATTGTATTTATTGCCCGCAAGCAGCAGCTCGGCATCCATCTGGCTGTGATAATATCTTGCTCTCTGCTCTATATGGTCTCGTGCCACCTGCATCTCGATATTATATGCAGTTCCCTCGTCATCCCTTACAAATACATCCAGTCTTACACCGTGGTAATCGGGATGAGGAAGTATGGACTTTTCATTCTGAATTATTTGAAGCTCACTGATCTTCTTATTGAGCACCAGTTCAAGAAATTCTTTACAGTTATTACCGTCCTTCATAACCTCTCCAAACATAAAATTATTCCTTATGGTCTGTTCCTGAAACGGTACGATATTTCTTTTGAAATCTGTAGATGCTGAATTAATGTTGCTTTCGCTTGTTTTCATTATATTCCTCTCCTTTTGACTTTGACATGCACACTAATAAGAGCTGATGCATGCATTAATATGTTGATAGATGTTTAAGATAATTTCAGATATGTTTATAAGCTCATGAAAATGCATATGCCGCAAGCCACCGACGGCTTGCTGAAAGTAATATCATTGTTTCATAAGACCAAGATTATTGCAAATAGATAATTATGGAATTATTTTGGATGATATATACAAATTACAACCGTGAATATTGAGTATAAAATTGTACCCGAGGACCGTTTGATGATCTTCGGGTACTTATAAAATTACCCATTTACAGCAAATTATTGCAAATACTTATCCTGTTTATTCATCTATAATCCTGATTATTGTTGATAAGCTTTGGACGTCCGGGCAGATTTGTTTACAACATCGGCTTATGACGGACAGCCGGAATTCAATAATAATATAAAGTTAGTTCATACCTTGATACTTACGGTATTTTGTACAGCGCAGACTGCTGTGCGGGAGGATAAGGATAATGGAATTACTTAAGAGAGACGAACTCAGAGAGAACAGACTTCCGGGCAGGATAATCACCAACACGGTCGGAAAAGGCGAGGCTTATCCTGTTCAGAGCGAAAAGATGACTATATGCTTTGCGCATTACTCTGCGGAGAGCGGACCAATGGAGCCGCATAATCATGCCGAAGAAACGGTAGTGGTGCTTGCCGGAGAGAAGTGCTTTGTGAAGTTCGGTGATGCCAAGGATAATCTTACCGAGAAACGAGAGCTTCATCCCGGAGATACTATGCATTTTCCGGAGCTGGAATGGCATGTATTCGGCTATGAGGAAGGTGGATTCCTTGATGCACTTTGTATCTATGGACAGGTAGATAATATCCGTCCGGAGGATATAGCAAGACAGAACAGCTGACAGCAGTGCCGAATTTCGGAATCTGCAAAGTTGCTTTTGTGAAATATAAATTTCTCCCTTTTCAGGTGCCGACAGTCTATATGAAGCTGTCGGCATTTGTATTTTTTAAAGAAAATTATTTTACACAATATACTTTCGTATATAATTAATTTCAGAAGATTCAGCAGCATAAAAAATATAATTGACATAGAACTACTATAACAGAGGTGAGGATATGATATTTGAGGAACAGTCAGAGATAAGAAAGATACTCAGCAATACAAAATTACCTAAGTTTGCACTGGTAAGACAGGTATTTCCTGATGATGCAATTAAGGATGTACCGAAGTATCTCAATGATAAGCTTAATGATCCGGAGCTTAAAGCGAGGATCAAGCCGGGGATGAAGGTGGTACTCACGGGTTCCAGCCGTGAGATAGACAATATGCCTGTAATCCTCAGAGAACTTGCGAGATTTGTCAAGGATCAGGGCGCTCAGCCGTATATCATACCGGCTATGGGCAGCCACGGCGGAGCTACGGCAGAGGGACAAAGGGAGCTGCTTGAGGGCTACGGCATTACCGAGGAATTTTGCGAGTGTCCTATATATTCAAGCATGGAAACTGTCAGAGTCGGTTATGTAGGCTCGGACGAGGTACGCATGGACAAATTTGCACATGATGCAGATGCGATAATACTTGTCGGACGTATCAAGGGACATACCGCATTCCGAGGAACATATGAGAGCGGTATGGCCAAGATGATGGCTATAGGCCTCGGAAAGCGTGAGGGTGCCGACAGTCTGCACAAATACGGTTTCGGAAAGATGGGAGAGCGCATACCTCCATTTGCCAAGGTGGTTTTCGACAACTGCAATATCATATTCGGAGTTGCTCCTATTGAAAATGAGAAGGACCGTACCTGCCGCATTGAAGTGATCAAGGCTGAGGAGATATTTGACAAGGAGCCGGATCTGCTGCTTTACGCCAAGTCACGTATGCCGCGTATCATATTGCCTGAGACAGATATCATGGTCGTTCGTGAGATAGGTAAGAATTTCTCTGGTTCAGGCATGGATCCTAATGTTACTGGTACATTTGCAACACCTTTTGCAAGCGGCGGAATCAAGAAGCAGAGAACTGTTGTACTTGATATAAGTGAGGAGAGCCACGGCAATTATCTCGGACTCGGAAATGCCGACACCACCTCACTCAGAGCCTTCAACAAGATACGAACAAACGGCTGCTATGCCAATATGTTGACCAGCACAGTTGTTGCCGTTGGTAAGATACCTATGGTGCTTGAGGATGACGATCTTGCGATAAGGACGGCAGTCAAGCTTATGACCGAGGGCAACAGAAATGATCCGCGTATCGTATATATCAAGAACACCTTAAGTCTTGAAAATATCCTTGTATCGGAGGCACATCTTGATGAGGTGCGTACTCATGAAGATATGGAGATACTTGAGGAGCCGAGAGAGCTTAACTTTGACGAACACGGAAATCTACAGGATTTTGCATAATTAGCCCAAGAAATGAGCCGAGTATAATAATTTTCTCCTTAACTTTATCGGCATAAAAGGTATAATTGTCATAGACTTGTTTTGCCGTGAAAGCTTTGCGATGCAGATGCTGTAAATGCAGCCGGCTCTCACGGCAATGATGTCTGACAGGCAGATATTGTCAGAGAAAGGATTTCGGCTTATGGCAAAGTTTTATACTGCGGTGGTTACGATACTCACCAAAGACGGCAGGATAGATCATGAGGGCAACAAAGCGGTATATGAGAAGCTTATTGCCGCAGGAAGTGACGGAATAGTACTGATGGGAAGCACGGGAGAGTTCTGTTCGCTTACCATGGATATGGCTAAGGAGCTTATCGATCTTGCTTTGGGAACTGTCAAGGGACGTATGGATGTAATAGTGGGGGCTTCGAGAATGCTGCCTAAGGAGAGTGTTGAGCTCGGCAATTATGCCATGGAAAAAGGTGCGGATGCTATTATCATGATCTCTCCGTATTACTTCAAGCTCTCAGATGCAAGCATTGAGAACTTCTACGATCTTACCGTACCGAATATCAAGGGACCTGTATACATTTATAACTTCCCGGGATGCACGGCGCATGAGGTATCACCTGAGCTTATTCTCAAGCTTCGCAGAAAATACAGCAACATCAAGGGCTGTAAGGATACCGTCAAGGACTTTGCACACACAAGAAAGATATGTGAGACTGTACTTCCGGAGTTCCCTGATTTTGAAATCTACAGCGGCTTTGATGAGTTCTTTGTACATAATGTTATGTCCGGAGGTGCAGGCTGCATAGGAGGCCTCACCAATGTTTGTCCGGAGCTTATGGCAGATTGGGTCAAGGCTGTAAATGCAAAGGACTGGGAGGAGTCTGCCAAGATTCAGCGTAAGGTCAACAAGCTTATGGATATGTTTGAGATCTGTGCGCCTTTCCTTACAGCAGTCAAGCGTGCTCTGCTTATTCAGGGAGTTATTTCCAACGAATACGGAAGTGAGCCTAATGTAATTGCAAATGATGCCGAGGATGCCAAGATAAGGGAGATCCTGGAGGCTATCAAGAACTGACGGACAGTATCGGACATATAATTATTGCGGATATTTACTGACGGATAATACCGGATAAATAAGATCTAATGTGTTGCTGAAGGATCTTCAAAAAAAATGGATCTTTGCAATACTTTACAGCCACATAGCTGAACTAGAAAAGCATGGCGTGCGCGGCTTATCGGAGCCGCAGCATCAGCCATGCTTTTCTATGCGTATCATTCCGCCCTTTCGTCCGGAGCTGAGATTCCAGAGTCTTCCGAAATCTGCCCATATGTATTCGCCGTAGGAGACGAGCTTGACCATCATTACCTCATTAAATACGGCATAGCCTGTGATAAGGAACCAATGCCATACAAAATCGGCAAATGCGGGATCCTTATGACGTAGATTAAGATAAGGGATAGGATACCCGGCCTTTATCTGCTTTATTACGAAGGCTCTTGCTTCGGTATAGCTTTTGCTGCCGTCAAAGCCTGTGAGAATTATATTGTCACAGCCATGGTCATGAAGGTACGCCCCAAAGCCTTCGGTGTATATACCAAGCTTATCTATACCGGAGTAACGGGGCTTAAGATAAGGCTTCATCTGCATGGCGAATTCTTCATATTGAGACTTGGTAATATTATCAAGCTCAAATGGATAGAGCTTATTACTTCCTTTATACATATCAAGGTATATGCAGGTATCGCAGGCTGTTACGGCAGCGCATCCGCCTACTCTCATCCAGCCGCTGTGAAACAGTTCCTGATTGCCGCCGTAGAGTTCTTCAATATTAAAATAAGGAAGCTCGCAAAGCTCCTTGGCATTACCGGGAAGGTTTGTTGTGTTTCCTATTATTTTATCTGTTTTAATATCCATACGTTTTTATATCTGCTTCTTGTTCTACGTTCTGAGCAAAATCGTTCGGAACAGTATCTGATACAGGCAGTCTGTGATAGCTTTGTGTGTTGTGTGTTGTGTGTTGTGTGTTGTGTGTTGTGTGTTCTGTGGCATAGCTAAGCATAAGATCCCGTTTTCTGTTTCCGACCGTCTCTCAATATAACATAAATGAAGGGAATAATCTTGACAAACAAAGGCATTTATCATATTTTATTTTATTGAACAGAGGAGCTTATTGCTTCAACGAACCGATTAAGGGGAGCTTGCATAAAGCGGGCTGAGATTCGACTGTATCGTCGTAACCCATAACCTGATTTGGATAATGCCAACGTAGGGAAATACCTGTAAGATCATTCGGAAAGATTCATTTCCGATACTTTATATCAAGAGGGGTCCCAAGCGGCTCCTCTTTTCTGCGTTATATCGGGGGCACCACCTTGTGACGCAATACAAAAGGTTAATGCATTTACCGAAAGGAGAACGGAATGAACACAGCATTGACGATCGCCGGAAGTGATTCCAGCGGAGGCGCCGGTATCCAGGCAGATATCAAAACAATGACCGCAAACGGCGTATTTGCCATGAGTGCGATCACAGCTCTTACGGCCCAGAACACAGTGGGTGTACAGGGCATCTATGAGGTTACGCCTGAATTTCTGGCAATGCAATTGGACAGCATTTTCACCGATATCAGACCGGATGCTGTCAAGATCGGTATGGTTTCTTCATCAGAGCTTATTCGCTGCATCTCGGCAAAGCTCAGGGAATACAAAGCCGAAAAAATAGTAGTTGATCCTGTTATGGTCGCAACAAGCGGCGCAAGACTGATCAGTGAGGATGCTATAGGCACACTGAAGTCTGAGCTCTTACCGCTTGCTACAGTACTTACCCCAAACATCCCGGAGACCGAAGTACTGGCTGAGATGCCGGTAAAATCGGCAGAGGACATGCTTAAGGCAGCAGAGCTTATATCAAATAAATATGGCTGTGCCGTGTTGGTAAAGGGTGGTCATAAGTTAAATGATGCCAACGATCTGCTCTATGCCGACGGAAAGTATCACTGGTTCAACGGAGTTCGCATCAATAATCCCAACACACACGGAACAGGCTGCACCTTATCAAGCGCGATAGCATCAAATCTTGCCAAGGGCTACAGTCTCGAGGCCTCGGTTGAACGTGCCAAGGCATATATAAGCGGAGCTCTGGGAGCAATGCTTGATCTCGGACAGGGATCCGGACCTATGAATCACGCCTTTGATATAAGCGGCAGATTTGCAGACTGAGAGGAAGCACCGGCTATGAAGAGAAAAGTAGATGAGCTTATTGCTTCCGCCAAGGATATATGGGCAGGCTATGACGAACATCCTTTCGTAAGAGGCATTGCAGACGGAACGCTTGATAAGGAAAAATTTAAATATTACATGATACAGGACTATCTGTATCTTATAGATTATGCAAGAGTATTTGCTCTCGGAACGGTAAAATCAACAGATTCCGAGGCTATGAAGCTCTGCGCAGCATATGTCAAGCAGATACTTGACGGTGAAATGGATATTCACAAGGGCTATATGCATAGACTTGGCATCAGCCTTAAGGAGGCCGAGAGTACTAAGCCTGCGCTGGATAATCTCAGCTATACCTCGTATATGCTTCGTGTCGCTTATGACGGAGGAGCACCGGAGGTCATGGCGGCAATATTAAGCTGTGCCGTAAGCTATGAGGTGATCGGCAGGCATATTGTGGAAAAGGATCCCAAGGCAGCAGAGCATGAATTCTATGGAGAATGGATCAGCGGTTATTCAGCACCGGAATATGCAGAGGCAAACAGAGAACTGGAAGCTCTTACCGAGAGACTGATAGCAGATTGCGGTGATGAAAGATTTGCAAGATTAAAGGAGATATTCATCAACTGCTAACGTTATGAGGGAGCCTTCTGGGATATGGCCTGGGAGATGAGAGCATGAGCGAGGCTATGCTCGAGTTCAGGGATGTAAGCTTTACTTACCCCGGAGATAATAAGCCTACCATAGACAAGCTTAGCTTCAGCCTGAATAAGGGTGAATTCGTATGCCTTATCGGACCGTCCGGCTGCGGTAAAAGTACGATATTCAGGCTCGTCAATAAGCTCCTTACACCGGACAGCGGACATATATATGTGAACGGCATGGACATTAACGAGCAGAAGAGCTATTGCGGATATATGCCGCAGAGTGATCTGTTGTTTCCGTGGCGAAGCGTTGCGGCCAATGTCAGACTTCCTCTTGAGATAAGAGGCGGAATGAGTGACGCAAAGATGAATGACAAGGTTAATGAGGCTCTTGAAAATGTCGGACTCGGAGGTCTCGGAAATAAGACGCCGTCCGAGCTTTCCGGAGGAATGCGCCAGAGAGCTGCATTTGCAAGAACTCTTATGACAGGCTGTGATCTGCTGCTGCTGGATGAGCCTTTTTCCGCACTGGACTATCTTACCAGACTTAATATGCGAGAGTGGCTGTCGGAGCAGTGGGAGCATGAAAACAAGACCATACTCTTTATCACACATGATGTTGAGGAAGCCGTGTTCTTGTCCGGCAGAGTATTAGCGGCGGATAATTATCCGATAAGCAGACTTACGACAGTCCCGATACCGGCGGAGTATCCGCGTACACGAGCAACACTCGAGGAAGCTCATATGGTCGAGATACGTGAACAGCTTATAGAAAAGCTTAGAAAGGAGCATTCATGAAAAAAGGAAAAGCTTCTTCCTACAATCTTCCGGCAATTATATTGATGCTGGTGCTGCTCATGATATGGCAGGCAGGTGCAATGAAGCTGGATGCGGCGTATATACTGCCGTCTCCGCTGCAGATAGTTCAAAAGCTCTGGGACTTGAGAGAGCCGTTGTTCAAGGCACATCTTCCGGCAACAATGGAGGTGGTCGGCATAGGCCTTGCCATTTCGGTGATATTGGGACTCGGTCTTGCCATAGTTATGGATCTTAACAAAAATGTTGAGAAGGCGCTCTATCCTCTCATTATTGCGAGTCAGACCATACCGACTACCGCGCTTGCACCGCTCTTTGTGCTTTGGTTCGGATACGGAATATGGAGTAAGGTATTGGTTACGGTACTGATAACCTTTTTCCCTATTACCATAACTGTATTTGACGGCTTTAAGTCCGTAAGAACAGACATGATAGAGCTTATGCAGACCTTCGGAGCAGACAGACGCACTATATTTATAAAGCTCAAGATGCCGGCAGTACTTCCGTACTTTTTCTCTGCAATCAAGATGGCCATACCACTTTCTTTGATCGGAGCGGCGATAGGAGAATGGCTCGGGGCTCAGTCCGGACTCGGATATTTCAGCCGGCGCATGATGACCCAGCTTGACGGAGCAGGCGTGTTTGCACCTATACTCTTACTCAGCATTGCTGCAATGGTATTGGTTGCCGTTGTAGGAGCACTTGAGGAAAGATTCGTACACTGGAGAAATGAGTAAAGCATCCGGTAACAAACAAAGCAACAGACATCATTAAGACAAAAGACAAAATAAGTAATAAAAAGACAGCTTTCGGTCACTTCCGGAAAAAATAATTAATAATGCTCCGGAATAAAGCGGGCCGACAAGCTACATGAGGAAATCAAGAAATGAAGAAGAATATACTTGCAGCAGTTATGTCTATCGCACTTGCAGCATCTATGCTTGCAGGATGCGGAAGCAGCAACACAACAAGCACAAGCGCAGCTGAAACAAAAGCAGAAGAAAGCGCTGAGGCTGATACAACAGCAGAAAATAAATCAGCCGAAGATCTCAAGGAAGTCAATGTGGTACTTGACTGGTATCCTAATGCACTGCATACATTTATCTATACTGCAATAGAGAAGGGCTACTATGAGGAGGAAGGACTTAAGGTCAACATTCAGTTCCCGAGTAATGCCAATGATGCTTTGAGCCTTGTTGCAGCAGGAAAAGCAGAGATCGGTCTCTACTATCAGCATGATGTTATTCAGGCTGTAGCAAACCAGGGCATCAAGGTTAAGAGCATCGGTGCCGTAGTTCAGAGCCCGCTTAACATTATCCTCTCACTTAAGGATAAGAACATTACACGTCCCAAGGACCTTGAAGGCAAGACAGTAGGTTATGCCGGAACAGCTCTCAGTGAAGCTCTTGTTAAGACTATGATGGAGGATGACGGTGCAGACTTCTCATCCGTCAATATGATGGATGTAGGCTTCGAGCTTATGAGCTCAATGACAACAGGTAATGTTGATGCTACTATCGGCTGCCTTGTTAACCACGAGGTTCCGCAGCTTGAGGAGGAAGGCTTTGATGTTAATTACTTCATGGTAAATGAGTACGGCATCCCGAACTACTACGAGGCTGTATTCCTTGCAAATGATGAGCTTATCGAAAGTGATCCTGAGATGCTTCAGGGCTTCCTTCGTGCATCTAAGAAGGGATTTGAGGACTTCAAGGCTGATCCGGACGGATGCCTTGCTATCCTTCTTAATAACCAGAACGAAGAGAATTTCCCGCTCTCAGAGATAGTTGAGCAGAAGAGCAGCGCAACCATCCTTCCGCTTATGGAGAATGATGCTGCAAGCTTCCTTTCACAGTCTGATGAGTGCTGGCAGGAGAATATAGACTGGATGCTTGAGTCCGGTCTTATCGACAAGGCAGTAGAGGTTGATGACGTAAGAACCAATATCGGGTTCTGATCATAAAACAACAAAGTTTAATACTGTTTATAAAATGAAGCCGGTCATGGGATATTCCCCACGACCGGCTTTTCACGTCTTCATAAATTTGAAGAATTGTTTTTTATGGCTGATGTGAAAATGTGAGATATAGGACAAAACGTGTTGGTAGAAACAGCAGATTAGCTAAGTATATAAGGCTAATCTGCTGTTTTAAGTTGTTTTAAACAAGATAGAGGGTGGACAAAACGTGTTGGTGAAAAGATGT
>Ga0129312_1001088_pt1 | contig 17455 bp, 10 predicted proteins | sample O827metagenome_FD_94434 | JGI IMG/M metagenome (GOLD analysis project Ga0129312, IMG submission 94434) | Orangutan group fecal microbial communities from Wisconsin, USA - O827 metagenome | ecosystem: Host-associated > Mammals > Digestive system > Large intestine > Fecal | place: USA: Wisconsin... | reverse complement strand
TCATTGAATTTGGTTAGCAAATTCAATGAATTTACTCGGCAATTTCAATGATTTTGCCCTACTGTCACGATGATATTCGTGCGCTAAAGAACTGCTGCATGTCTCAAACGAAAGTCGCTCTTCTCAGCAAAACAATTTGTTTTGCTGAGCAAATCAATTTACTTTGCAAAGGAAATCAATTTGTTTTACTGAGGAAATCAATTTACTTTGCAAAGGAAATCAATTTGTTTTACTGAGGAAATCAATTTACTTTGCATTCGCATCGACTGCATTTTTGCGCGAAACTCCTGTTTCTCAACATATTATACCGACGTCCGCAACAGTCCGCAAACAAGAAGACCGTCATGGCTTTTCTGCGGTCAAACGAGGGGAGATATCTGCCACTGAAGTGAAATTCCTATGCCATTAACCTTAATTAACACAAAAAGCTTGCGCTGTAAACAAATATAAACGATATTTGCAAAAAATAGTCATTTATTTACCTAAAACTATTAAATTATGAAAAAAGCATTACTCTCCATTGCCCTTTTTGTGGCATGCGTAATTTCTTGTTCTGAAGACCCGAACGACTTTGTAGAGCAAGAAACAATCACTACTAATGATGCCACAAAAATCACTCGCAGTTTTAACCTAAACGATATCGTTACTCTGCACAACAAGCAATCCGACCCAATTGCAATGATTGTTGATTGTATAGTTCAGACGGACTCCACCTTTATATTAAACCTTACACAAGAAGATTCCCGTCTATTGGGCATACCCGATTCTGTTTATGAAAAAGGACTCTCTATTGTTGAATCACTTAACACCCAACACCAACAATGAAAAACTATTTTTTATTTTTGATTATCTATATGGTAGCTTGCATGCAGACTTATGCAACAGCCGTTTCCGATACAATATGGACAAAATGCGAGCCAACGCCTAACTTTGGATTCATAGAAAAAGAGATCAAGTTAGACAGTTTAGAACGTCGTTATCAAAAACATGGCTATCTAAGAGACAACTGCCTTGAGTTCACTGATTTAGATTATTTTAAAAAGAAAACGGTATGTGACAGCAATTGTGTCACACAAACAATTTTTACCGATTTGCTAAGAAGTGTATCTACAATGACTTCTTATCCTGCCAGTTGGACAGCAGAAGACATACTGTCTCGTCAAAGCGAATCAAATTCTTTAAACAATTGTCCAATAGCAGTTATAAAATATACATATATACAATTAAAAGAAAATGCCTTAAAAGACTCGTTAGTCAAATTAGAGGGGAAATACCTCAAAGACGTATATGTAAACAAAGAACACCGAAATCCTTACGAAGACGATATTTTATTTGCGTTCTCTCCTTCGGATACTTTGTTTAACAACAACCTCACATTTTCATTTCCAAGCAATATTTATACAAATAATTTATCACCAAACATAGAGTTTGATGCCGATGATGGATTGGGCTATAGACCTATTACATATAATAGTACCATTACAGTAGGATACCAATCCGGACGTCATCATTTGAAAATGAGAACGCTTTATAATTCTGAATATTATTATGCACATTGCTTCATTAACACCATTGATGCTTCAGCACAAACCAGAGGTTCTGAATATAAACCAATGTCTCTCGATGTTGATGGCATAAAGGGGTATCTTGCCGAAAGAATCAGATACGGAAGCAAAGCAACACGTCCTTTGTTGTATGTTGAAGGCTTTGACCCTTGCGATATTGGGAACGCTAAATCAAGCGAAGATAAATATGGAGAAGCTGGATATCGTTCTGTCATTGACAATGCAGATTACATAAAACTCAACGAAAATTTTGATATATACTACCTTGACTTTGAAGATTGTACACTTTCAATAAAGGAAAATGCCAAACTATTTGAAGAAGCGATTCGCATCATCAATGTGGAACGAGATTCTACAGAACATCCTATAGTTGTTATGGGATCAAGCATGGGAGGCTTAATAGCAAGATATGGACTAAGAAAAATGGAACTTGCAGGAAAGCGTCACCATGTTTCAACATTGATTTGCCAAGACACCCCGAACTTGGGCGCCAACATTCCTTTAGGCGTATTATATGCAGCACATGCTATACTAAAAATGTATAACAGGTATAATTTGAAATACAGCAAAATCAACGACAAAATTTCTCTTCTGAGAAAATACGCCTATGCTCAGTCGGTAAAAGAAATGCTGTATAATTATGTCAACGAAAATGGAGTATTAGACAACACTGTGCATACTGCATTCATTAAAGAACTCCATGAAATGGGATATCCATGCGGAGATGACGGAACGCTTAGGTGTATAGCGATTAGTAATGGTAATGAAAAAGTCGTATCCGCAGACGAACACTTATTAAAACTTAAAGTAGAAGCCCGTCCAAGTGTACTTACCAATGCATTATTATCGTTGCTAAGCTGTATCACGGGGCCTGCCTTAGGTTATTTCACCAAAGATGTGGCAGTTGGATTTCTTGGCTCATTACCTGGTTCACAAAAACTAAGATGTACTGCAGAAATAAACCCCACAGGATCTGGCAGATACATATGTAATATCAGATTAACTTATAAGAAAAAAATTATGGGAGTGATTCATACCCAAAGAACATTTTTTGAATATACTAAAAAGGCTCCAGCTAACGGAATTAATTACGATCTGGCAAAAGGATCTTATTATGACATAGATGATCTTCCATTCAAGATAGATCCATATAATGGTACAATAGAAGATAATATCTGGTTAGAACTAAATGCAAATATTGAATTAAAAAAAACATTTATGTTTGTTCCAACAGCAAGTGCGTTGGACATTGGTGAAGGTGTTGCAGACTTAACACAAGGGGATTATGAGAATACTTACGATATGGCTCATAGAACTGAAAAGCCTAAACATTCGCCATTCCAAGCCTATTACATTTCGAAACTATCAGAAAAACATATTACTGTAAATGCTAACATTATTTCTTGGATTCTATCACAATTACAAACTCAAATAATAGGAGATGATATTGGTATGCCTGGCACACAATATTCCATTTCCAATTTACCAGAAGGCAGCTTGGTTAAATGGTCATCCTCATCACCCACTATAGCAATAGATAATACAGGAAAATTATTACAAAACGAGCATGGCTATACTACTATAATTGGGCAATTGTCAAATGGTATGCAATATACAAAACGCATTATGTTTGGATTCCCGCCTTACACTATTGAGTCTTTATATACTAATAAGGGATACCGTGTTTCGCTAAAAATAAACGCTCAATCCAATGAATTCCAAAGATTCCAACAGTTTATCATATGTGAACGGGCATACCGAAACTCCTCTAACAAACTGGAATGGATCAATTGTCCAGAAAAGTATTGTTGGGTTCCATTTAATGACCACGGCGGAGATGTCTTTGTATATTATCGATTAAAATATATTCCAATCAATAATAAAACTGTCGAGGGTAGTACGGTTTCTTACAAGGTTAATACATCAAAGCCATACATTATAGTACCCAACTATTTTAAATCAACTATTTCTGGAATCGAAAATGTTGTATTAAAGCCTAATCCTGCATTCAATGGACCTTTGAGTGAGAACATGAAAATATATCATTTTGAAAGTCATGGGGGCACTCCTCCTGTATGCAGTTCAGGAGTGACAGAGATTACTTTAACACCAGAAAATATTTTTTCATCCTCACAAATAAAATCATTTATGGACAACACGTCTCAACGTACTATCACAAATGATTTCATCATTCGAAATAAGAAAGGCGAACCCATATTGCAATTCTATATTCCAATTGTAAAACCGTAATTATAATAAAACTTTTCATTTAGGCACATTATAAAAAAGGCGAAAATCTCCGCTATAATAAATCTCATTTTATAATCTATAAAAACTATTTTCGATATGAAGTATTCACATAAACTTATCTTGGCATTGTGTATTATTGGATTGTTCAGTGGATGTATTCTAGAATTAGACGATACCCCTGCGGATGCAATAGACGTACTATCTGTTACAGGCAGAATATTAGACCACAACAACCAACCTGTAAAGAATACGTCAGTTGCATTCTACTATCATTTTGGTAGCATGCTTTTTAGTTATACTCTTAAAAAAGCTACATCAAAAACGGATGAGAACGGTATATATAAACTCACGGTCTATCGCAAGGAAAAAGAAAGAAGTGCAGATCCAGGAGAAGGAAGTAGCTATTACATAGTACCAAACGTGAACAAGAAAAAGTATTTTATCACTTATCTATACGAAACTGAGAATATTGAAGGCTTCTGGACAGATAGATACCATATAATTGACGATTATGTTTTATGGGAAGCCCAATATATTAAAGTGATTGCAAAAACAAAGCCTAAAGATGCCAAAAGATACAAAATAGAGTGTGAATTAGAAAGACCTGTGGATAATTATGGCAAATATATCACTTCAGACACAACGTATTTTCAAGTGCCCCTGCATCAAGACTTGAAGTTTACGATGACGTGGGATGGGAAGTATAAAAGAACTGTATTCGTGAAGAAAGACAATCTGCCCAAGCAAATAGATCTCTCATACATACCGGAATGACGTGTAGATTGAAACGGCAAGGCTATTGACTATACAAAACGGCTCAAATAGACAAGTGTTTTTCCGCTATACGATTAGCAGTTCTGCGTTGTCATTTATTGTCGTTCAACAAGTTTTCTGTCATGAGAATTGTGTATTACCGAGTGAATTGTTCAGGTTTAAAAAACTACAATTATTGAAATTGAAATCGCTCTCACACTTCTATCCAGCTACTCCAATGAGGCTCAGAAGACCCGTAGTAGTATGTCGGCATGATTAGAATGAACTTTGAATATGCGTATCAACAACAAGGGCACAACCGTCATGGTTGTGCCCTTGCAGCTATAGGGATAGGATAGAAGTGGGTTAGAGCTTCTGTTCTACTTCGATTTCTGTAAAGGTCTCGATGATGTCGCCCACCTGAATATCGTTGAAGTTGACGAGTGAAATACCGCACTCCAAACCAGTGGCAACCTCTTTGGCATCGTCCTTATAGCGCTTCAGTGCATCGATGGCAGCGGTGTGAACCACAATACCGTCGCGGATGACACGAGCCTTGTCCTTGTTGTGTACTTTTCCTTCGGTCACCAAACCACCGGCAACAGTACCAACCTTTGAAATCTTGAACACTTGTTTTACCTCGATTTCACCAGTAAGAATTTCCTTCTTCACCTTGTCGAGCATACCCTCCATAGTAGATTTCACTTCATCGAGTGCATCATAGATGATAGAGTAGGTGTTGATCTCCACGCCTTCGCGCTCTGCAAGTCGGCGTGCATCAGCAGAAGGACGAACCTGGAAGCCGATGATGATGGCATCTGATGCAGAAGCCAGCATGACATCGTTCTCGCTGATCTGACCCACAGCCTTTGAAATGACGTTGACCTGTACCTTCTCAGTAGAGAGTTTGAGGAACGAGTCGCTGAGTGCTTCGATAGAACCGTCGGTATCACCCTTGACGATGATATTGAGTTCGTGGAACTCACCCAAGGCAATACGGTGTGAGATATCGTCGAGTCCAAGTGTCTTAGTGGTACGGAGCGACTGCTCACGCTGCAACTGTGTACGCTTGTTGGCTATTTCTCGTGCCTCCTGCTCTGTCTCCATCACGTGGAACGAATCACCGGCAGTAGGTGCACCATTCAGTCCGAGAATGATAGCGGGCTCTGCGGGTCCAGCCTTTTCAATGCGCTGGTTACGTTCGTTGAACATGGCTTTGATGCGTCCGAAAGCTGTTCCTGCAATCACCACATCACCTTGTTTCAGTGTACCGTTGCTTACCAGCACGGTAGAAACGTAGCCACGTCCCTTGTCGAGTGACGACTCGATAATGCTACCCGTAGCCTTTCTGTTGGGATTAGCCTTGAGATCGAGCATTTCTGCTTCGAGCAATACCTTTTCAAGGAGTGCATCAACGCCGATTCCCTTCTTGGCAGAGATTTCCTGACACTGGTATTTACCGCCCCATTCCTCTACGAGGAGGTTCATATTGGCAAGGTCTTCACGAATCTTGTCAGGGTTTGCACCAGGCTTATCAATCTTGTTGATGGCAAATACCATCGGCACATTGGCAGCCTGAGCATGTGCGATAGCCTCCTTGGTGGTAGGCATGACGCTGTCGTCTGCAGCGATAATGATGATGGCGATATCGGTCACCTGAGCACCACGGGCACGCATGGCGGTGAACGCCTCGTGACCTGGAGTGTCAAGGAACGTAATTTTTCTACCGTCTTTCAGTTTCACATTGTAGGCACCGATGTGCTGGGTGATACCTCCTGCCTCACCGGCAATCACGTTGGTCTTGCGGATGAAGTCGAGCAGCGATGTCTTACCATGATCGACGTGACCCATCACGGTGACGATAGGTGCACGGCTGATGAGGTCGTTCTCGTCGTCGGCTTCTTCGGTGATGGCATTTTGCACTTCAGCACTTACGTATTCGGTGGTGAAACCAAATTCCTCTGCCACGATATTGATGGTCTCTGCATCGAGGCGCTGGTTGATACTTACCATGATACCGATGCTCATGCAGGTGCCGATTACTTCGTTGACACCGACATTCATCATCGTGGCAAGTTCGCTAACCGTTACAAACTCGGTCAGCTTCAGTACCTTGCTCTCTGCAGCCTGTTCGGCCATCTCGCTATTGAGGCGCTCTTGTACGGCATCTCGCTTTTCGCGGCGATACTTCGCACCCTTCTTGTTCTGACTTTTTGAGGTGAGACGGGCGAGCGTCTCCTTTACCTGACGTGCTACAGCCTCGTCGTCAACTTCCAATGGCTTCTGTACTGGACGGTTCTTCTTGTTTTTCTTGCCGCCGCCCTGTTGTCCGTTTTGGTTGCCGCCTTGCTGTTGTCCACCGCCACCTTGGCGCTGTTGTCCGCCTTTGTTCTTTTTGTTGCCGGCTTGCTGTCCGCCCTGGTTGGCTGCAGCCTCTATGTCAACGCGTCCGCTACGGATGCGCTCACGCTTCTTGCGCTCGCCACCATTGCCATGCTGTGCATTCTTTTCCTCGCGTTCCTTACGGCGCTCCTCCTTCGATTTCTTCTTCGGACGAGTGCTTTGGTTGAGGGTGCTGAGGTCGATTTTACCCAGTACGTTGACCTTTGGAGCGTATTTTGTTTCGCTCTTCAGGGTGAACACCTTGGTTTCGGAAGCTTTTTCAGTAGCCGCAGGCTTGTTTTCTACTGTGGCAGGCTTGGCCTCTTTGACATTGGCAACGGGTGCTTCTGCCTTGGGCTTGGCTTCCTGCTGAGGCTTAGCCTCTGTTTTTGGCTTGGTTTCCACTTTGACGTTAGGTTTAACCTCTTCTGCCTTGACAGCCTTCTGCTCATGGTTTGCAGGAGCAGCAGGGGCAGCCTCAGAAGCTTTCTGCTCAGCGACAGGTTTTGGTTCTTCTTTCTTTTCTACAATAGGCGATGCCTCTGTCTGGCTCACGGCAGCAGCCACAGGTGCAGTATCGCTATTGGCGGCCTTCTTTTTGCCTACGTTGTCGAGGTCAATCTTGCCCAAGGGTTTAAACTGTTGGCGTTGTTCCAACAGGTCTTCAGCCTTGTTGCTTTTCTTCTCGGCCTTCTCTGCCTTTTTATCCTTGGCTTTCTTCGCAAATATCATTTCGGCCTGTGTCTTCACAGCCTTGTCACCACTGAATGCACCCACCAGAGCCTGGTATTGTGAATCGGTGATTTTGGTATTTGGCGTCATTTCTTCTTTGACTTCGCCAAGTTCTTTCTTGTTTTTCAGGAAATCAACTGCCGTTTGAAGTCCTATATTCAGTTCTGATAATACTTTATTTAATCTGACACCCATTTAATTTGTTGCTTTACAATTCTGTTTTATTCTTATTATTCAAACTCCGCACGGAGCACGTTGAGCAGGTGGTCAACCGTTTCTTCTTCGAGGTCGGCCTTTTCGATCAGCATTTCGCGTGGAGCGTTGAGCACGGCCTTAGCGGTCTCCAGACCGATGGCCTTGATGGCGTCGATGATCCACTGGTCTATCTCGTCAGAGAACTCGTCGAGGTAGATGTCCTCGTCGTCGCTGTCTGAACCGTTGGATACACGGAATACGTCGATGGTGTATTCGGTCAGCATGGAAGCCAGTTTGATATTCAAACCGCCTTTACCGATGGCAAGGCTGACTTCCTCAGGCTGCAGATAGACTTCGGCTTTGTGCTCTTCGGGATTGATGTTGAGGTTGGTCACCTTGGCGGGACTCAGCGCACGAGTAATGAAGAGCTGTGTGTTGCTGGAATAGTTGATGACATCGATATTCTCGTTGCCCAACTCGCGTACGATACCGTGTACGCGGCTACCCTTCACACCTACGCAGGCTCCTACTGGGTCGATGCGGTCGTCATAGCTTTCTACAGCCACCTTTGCACGTTCTCCTGGCATGCGTGCCACGCGACGGATTGTGATGAGGCCGTCGTTGATTTCGGGCACTTCGGCTTCGAGCAGACGCTCAAGGAACACAGGGCTGGTGCGTGAGAGGATGATACGCGGATTGTTGTTCTCGTTCTGCACCTCCTTGATGATGGCACGTACGGTTTCGCCCTTGCGGTAGTTGTCGTTGGGAATCTGTTCTGACTTAGGCAAGTGGAGTTCGTTGCCCTCATCGTCGATGAGCAGTACTTCGCGTTTCCACATCTGATACACCTCTGCGCTGATTACCTGACCTACGCGATCCTTGTATTTATTGTAGAGCGAGTCGTGCTCCAGTTCAAGAATCTTTGAGGCAAGAGTCTGACGGAGATTGAGGATGGCGCGGCGTCCGAATTTCTCGAAGCGCACTTCTTCACTCACTTCCTCGCCCACTTCGTAGTCGGGTTCGATTTTCTGTGCCTGTGTGAGCGAAATCTCTTTGTTTTCGTCCTGAACCTCACCATCAGCTACTACGATACGGTTGCGGTGGATTTCGAGGTCACCTTTGTCAGGGTTGACAATGACGTCGAAGTTCTCATCACTACCGAACTGTTTGGCAAGTACGTTGCGGAGACTCTCTTCCAGCACGCTGACGAGAGTGGTGCGGTCGATGTTCTTGGTCTCTTTAAATTCCTTAAAGGTCTCAATCATTGACGGACCTTTGTCTTCTTTTTTTGTAGCCATTATATAATCTTTTTATTTTGTTTACTCTTTAGCACACGTGTCAGAGATTATTTGAAGGCGAGGAGGTATTTGGCATATTTCACCTCGTTGGTATTGAAGGTCTTCTCCACATCCACCAATACGGGGCGCTTTTTCCCTTCAATCTTCTGCTTCTCCTTGACCACCACCACAAACGACTGTCCGTCGTCGGCTACCGACTGGAGCACGCCTTGGTATTTCTTACCGTCAGCAGCCAGCACTTCCACTTCTTTACCAATGTGGTTGATATACTGCTGTACGACTTTGAATGGTTGTCCGATACCGGCGCTACCCACTTCCAGTTCATACTCGCCGAGTTCTTCTCCGAGTCTTTCCTGCAGGAAGCGGCTCAGCGCGGCACAGTCTTCAATCCATACACCATCGGCGTGGTCGATTTCGATCACGATGCGACCGTCGGGCGTCATGTCAACGTCCACGAGGAAGTAGTCATTCTGACTCAGCCATTCCTCTACTGCGGCCTTTACTACGTCTTTATTTATCATACACCTTTATTGGTATTAAAACAAGAATGAGAGGCTCTTGCGAGTCTCTCATTCCTCTGAACGTGTGCAAAGTTACGACATTTCTGTCAATCTTGCAAGTATTTCCACTTTTATTTCACTTTTTTGGCGATAATAGTTTTTCGTATTCTCCTGATGTGTTGAGTATTCGCTCTGCTTCCTTCAGAGTTTTGTCTGTTTGCAGCATGTGGAGCAGTTGTCCGCTTTGGAAATAATATGCGGATATGATATCTTGTTCTATCTGCCGTTGTATTTCATTGCGGTGCTGTTGTAGGTCGCGCTCAATATCATGGTGGTCGAGTTTGGCTTTCAGTGCTTCAAATTCAGCCTTTGCGTCGTCGTAGTATCCTTCGAATTTTGCGGTTTTGATGAGTTCTTCAAACTGTTTCTTGCTGATCTGGTCGTAGGTAAATCCTGCTTTCAACACTTGTTGGGTGAAGTCGGCATATTCCGCATCGGTCAGATGGAACTTGTCGGCAGGAGCAATGGTAGGATGCTTGGATATATAATCCACCACATAGTCAAACATCACTTCGGTAGAGTCTATGCGGTCCAAATACAGGAGAATGTTCGACATGGTATCGGGTTTGATTTCGATATCGGGCATGATACCACCTCCGTCGCGTACCTCACGACCATTGCGTGTATAGAATACGTGTGTCAGCGAATCGGGCACATGTTCTTTATAGCCACCGCCGGTGTGTTTATAGTTGATGGCTTGAATGCATCGTCCGCTGGGGATATAGTATTTTGATGTTGTCAGCTTGAGGTTACCGTTGTAGGGTAGGTCAACATTAGGAATTTGCACCAGTCCCTTACCATACGTGCGCGTACCTATTATTAATCCGCGGTCAAGATCCTGTATCGAACCGCTGACAATCTCGCTGGCAGAAGCTGTCTCGTCGTTCACCAGTACGATGATGGGCATCACGGTATCGATGGGCTCCAGTCGGGTTTTGTAGTCAGAGTTGGCGCGGCGCAACTTTCCTTTGGTTTCCACCAATGTCAAACCTTTAGGCAGCCACATATTGGCAATGTCCACACATTCAGAAACCGAACCGCCACCATTACTTCTCAGGTCGAGTATGAGTTTTTTCGCTCCGCGTTGTTTCAGGTCGAGATATGCCAGACGCATAGGTTTGGCTGGTTCGCCAGAGAAAGTGTTCAGGTTGATATATCCCACGCCATCCGGGCGCATACCATAATAGGTTATTTCAGGTGTCTTGATGCTCTCGCGTGTCACTTTGAAATTCATCACCTTGCCCGTCGAAGGACGTTTAATCTTGATCATGATGGTGCTGCCTGCATCGCCACGCAGATGGTCGCTGACGTATGCCACGGGTTTGTTGGTCATCAGCGTGTCTTCAATCTGCAAGATGATATCTCCCTTGCGCAGTCCCACCTTTGCAGCGGGCATTCCCTCAAAAGGTTCGTCGATGACCACTTGTTTTCGCTTTTGGTGGTAGCGTACCACTGCACCGATACCCGCATATTTTCCTGTCATCAGCATCTTCAAGTCCTTTTGTTTGCTCTCAGGGTAATATTCGGTATAGGGGTCGAGTGATCGCAGCATCGCATTGATGCCATTGCCAATCACGGTATTGGCATCGAGTGTATCGACATACATCAGGTCGAGTGTCTTGTATATGGCATTGAATATTTCGATGTTCTTTGCCACATCCAGGTTGTGGTTTCTCGCTTCCTGTGCATTCATATTCATGGGAAGCCATGCCAGTAGTGCGGCAAAAGCTGTCAATCGGCATAGTTGGCATACGTTGTTTTTTCTCATGATCATATTGTTTTTCGTATTGTTTCTATGTTTATACGATGCAAAATTATAGAAAAATAACCGAAAAACGATTTTTTTTTCTCAAAAAGTTTGTGTATTTCAAAAAAACGTATTACCTTTGCACTCGCAAAACAGAAAAACCTGCTTCAGTAGCTCAGTTGGTTAGAGCACCTGACTGTTAATCAGGGGGTCGTTGGTTCAAGCCCATCCTGAAGCGCGTTAAAAAGGAGTTAGACGAAAGTTTAACTCCTTTTTTTCTTTTCTATGCTCGGCATAACACCAACTCTGTTGTGTTAATCAGAGTTTTGTTCCAGATCTATTTTAAATAAAATCCGTAAAAATTCGCGTGTGATATTTTCTTTGTGACATAACGGTTCTATATAGATATATTTTACTACTTTTGCATCATATATTGTTTTAGTAACTGGGAAATTGAGAAATTTTTGAAAAAAGTTATCGGTTTGCTTAGTTTTTCGGTTTGCTGAATCGTCCTTGTTGTGTATGACTGATAAAAAAGTCTGTTTATGACAAAAGAAGAATTTGAAAATATATATCGCCAGCATTATGCTAAGATGTACCGCCTTGCAAGGACGATGCTTTACGATGCTGACGAAAGCAAGGATGTGGTCAGCGACATCTTCGCCCGATTATTACGGGAGAAGTATCATCCCCAACAGCATCAACTGGAAGGTTACTTGATGACTGCCGTGCGCAACCGTTGTCGCGACGTGCTTAGTCATAAGTCGATGCGAGAACGAGTGGAGAAACTCTTTTTGCAAGAGTCGCAGCAGAGCAACGTCATCTCTACGAATACTGACGATGATCGCTTGGAACGTCTGGTGCAATTCGTTGAGTCAGAACTGCCACCGCTCAGCCAGCAAATTTTCCAGCTTCGTTTCCTACGTGAACTGAGTTACGAAGAAGTGGCACAGGCAACTGGCGTGAGCAAAGTGACGGTTTATAACCATCTGGCGCAGTCGCTACAGCGAATCAGAGTGTATTTTCAGACAAATGCATCAAAGGAGGAAACCATTAAGCTTACTTGAATGGTTGAATCGCAAGAGAGAATTACAAAGTCAACAAACAGCAAAACGATACATGTAATGGAACAGCAAGACAATATGCATATTCTGCTTTCGATGCAGGAACATCCCGAGCAGTACACCGATGAACAACTTCATCAGTTGATAGCCGACAATCCGGAATTGGCTGAACAGTTGGAACAACTCGCGCTGACAAAACAAGCATTTGTGAAGCATGAGGCAGATGAAGAAGTCATCCCTGTGGAAGATGAGTGGCAGAAATTCGCAGCCGAACACGCTGATGAATTTGAAGCCCTTGACACACACGCATCACATACAGCAACTATTCAAACTCGATGGCAGGGTAAGCGACTAATGGGAATACTCCCTTATAAGGTTGCAGCAAGCATTGTCGGCATCCTCTTTACGGCAGGAGTGGCTTTCGCTGCAATCCACATTGTGCGTATGGTTAGCCAATCCCAACAGCAGATGCAGTCATCACAAACCACATCTGCCAAGCCTACGACTTCTGCAATATCAACAGATACCATCCAGTCGGACACGACCATATCTGCAAAACCCATCGTTTTCGATAATGTACCATTGGACAAGATGCTGTCTCAGATAGCTTCCTACTATGACAAAGAGGTGGTATTTCAGAATGTCGGTGCCCGCAATCTCCGTTTCTATTTCGTATGGAAACCAGAAGATTCACTTGAAACCGTATTGCATCGACTCAATCTCTTCGAAAGCATCACCATAGAACAGAAGTCTGACAAGATAGTAGTAGAATAAACCATGAAAAGAATCATCATCATACTCATCTGCTGTCTTGCTTTTGTAGGGGTGCAAGCTCAGAAGATTACCCGTGAATACAATAATGTACCACTCAACGATGCCCTTCGCCAACTGAATGAGCAGAGTGAGAAATACAATATCAGTTTCCTGTACAACGAGTTGGAGGACTTCCGCATCACCACCTCTATACATCATAAGACCGTTCCCGAAGCCATCCGCCAGATGATAGGCTTCTATCCCATTCGTATGACAGTCGAGGGTAGGGATATTGTTGTGGAGTGCCCACAGAAGGCAGACTCACGCTATAAAGGCACTATTATCGACGAACAAGGTCATCCCATAGCCTATGCCAACATCGCCCTGCTCTCACCAAACGACACTACGCTGATTACTGGCGGAGTGTCAAACGAGAGTGGTTTCTTTGTCATTCCCTGTGCCCAACAGCCAGTTCTTGCCCGAATATCATTTGTAGGCTATAAGACTGGTTATGTCATGCTCAACACACGGAATGTTGGATCTATCAAACTCAAACCAGAAACCATTATGCTGAATGGGGTGAAGGTGACGGGCGAGCGTATCGTATCAGGAACAGAGAATGGTCACCTTGTCTATAACATGCCGATACTCCTGCAAGTATTTCCTGCCGATAATGCCTACGATGCGCTGATCAGTATTCCTGGTGTAAACGAGATAAACGGAAAGATTTCGTTCTTAGGACAGGGCGTGACTCTCATTATCAACGGTAAACCTACCACGCTCAGTGCCGATCAGGTTGTAGAACGTCTGAAGTCCATGCCGTCAGCCATGTTGGCAAAGGCAGAGGTGATGCCCTCTGCCCCTGCAAAATACCACGTCAGAGGAATGGCTATCAATATCGTGACCAAGGATTTCACAGGAACAAACCAGTTGACCGGACAAATAACGGAAGGTTGGCAACAAGACAAATATGGGGAAGGGCATGTTGGTGGCAACTTTATCTACAACCACGGCAAGTTGAGTATGGACGTATCATACACCTACACCAACGGCACAGGCTTTGGTAAGGTGGAACATGAGGCAAACCATCTCTTGAACGGAGAGCGCAAAACCTACAGCGACAACACACAAAACCGCAGCGACGGTATAGACCATAAATACCGCATTGGCATCGACTATGCCATCGCAGACAATCACAGTCTGAGTCTGGCCTACACGGGGCAGTGGAATTCAACTCACTCCACCAATACTACCACAGGTACGGCGCAAGCCATTCAAAACTCCCGCCAACACGAATACCTGCACAATGTCGATGCCAGTTATTCAGCACCCTTCGGCCTCCAGTTGGGTGTGTCTTATACTGATTACCAAGAGCCTTGCACACAAAATCTCAACGGTGAACTATACGATATCAGTCGCAACCTCTATGTTGATAGTCGCCAAACAGTCAGAAAATGGCTTTTCACCGCAGACCAGACCCACACCTTGTCAAGAGGTTGGGGATTGAATTATGGAGCTAAGGCACAGTTTTCCAACAATAACAGCTATCAGACCACATTCGATGAAAATCATCAAACATTGCCCGATGCCACCTCACATGTTGACTACGACGAGCGCATCCTCAACGGTTATGTCGGACTCAGCAAGCAAATAGGCAAGTCGCTGAGTCTGGAAACGTCAGTAACAGCCGAGCAGTATCATGCTACCAAGTGGAACGAATGGCGCATCTATCCGCAGTTCAACGCCATGTGGAACATCAATCCCAAGAATCTTCTCAATCTTTCGTTCAGCAGCGAAGCCGTCTATCCGAGCTATTGGAGTATCATGAGTAGCATCTATTACTCCTCAGCATACAGTGAGATATGGGGCAATCCCGACTTGAAACCCATGTCGCAATACAGCGTCAATCTGATGTGGCAACTCAACCACAAATACACATTTACAGCCTTTGCCATGATCCAACCCGACTATTTTGTGCAACTCGCCTATCAGCCTTCCGACCGCATGGCAGTCATCATGAAGGAAACAAATTTCAACTACTCCAACTATTATGGACTACAAGCCTCGGCACAGTTCCACATCGGCAGTTGGATCAATGGCAATGTGATGACCACCGCACTCTATCGCCACGACAAGAGCGATAGTTTCTTCGACCTTCCCATCGACCGTACTTGCTTCTCTGGTATCTTCGGTGGTGTGGCAGTAGTCAAATTGTCTCAGCGTCATAACATCCGCTTCACCCTCAATCCGTTCTTCCAGTCGAAAGCCGTACAGGGTGTGTACGACATCGATCCTTTGTTTCTTCTCAACGCCACACTCCGCTACACATCCTCTAATGGAAAATGGAGTCTGGTGGCAAAGGGTGCCAACATCCTCAATGCCCATATTGATACTCGCTCCTGCATAGGCAATCAAGACTATGCCATGCGTGTATGGATGCCCTACACCAACTATTCTCTCACCGCCATTTGTCGCATAGGCAATTTCAAGGAAAAGGCGAAAAAGGAGGTCGATACCTCACGAATGGGACATTAGTTTGGCTTCCGTGGTCACACTTAACTGTGGGATCACGGAATTACGGGATTACGGATACACTCCAGAATTGATGGCATTGATCTGTTTTTATAGCATCCAGAATCTGCCAGTCCTCCAAGTGACGATATTTCTATTGGAAGGTAAGTATAGTGATAACTATCATCTCAGATGGGTGACATGTTGCTCGCACCAGGAATTCATAAAAAAATAAGTTTTCTAAAAATTTCGACCACACGACCACAGATGTGGCGTAATCGACTATGAGACAGAAATATAGACTGTGGTCGATTGCTCCGAAATCCGTGTTTTCGACCACGCTTCGACCACACATGCTTTTTTCGATAATCATGATGGATATTCACGCGAAGTAAACAAAAATTATTTTCAGGCATTTTCAAACGGCTGACAAAGTTATTGTCCAACGTTGGATAAAGGTGTTATCCAACGTTAGATAAGAGTATTGTCAAACGTTAGATAAAGGTGTTGTCAAACGTTGGATAAGAGTGCTGTCAAACGTTAGACAAGGGTCTTTTCAACGTTGGAAACAAGTTGTTTCAAATATCGGAAAAGAGTGGTGTCAAATATTATGCTATAGTCTTGTCCAACGTTTGACAAGGGTGTTGCCGGACATCAGAACATACAAATCGTGTATTGGTGGCAATAGTGGATGGGCTGTTTCTGTGATGGCAACGGCAGAGTGGCTGGTGGTCGAAGGGTGGTCGAATACCGCAAGTCAGCATAATCGACCACACACGTAAGCTGCATACACATAGCGTGTTATGCTGATGTGGTGGTCGAGTGGTCGAAATTTTGCAACATCGCGTGTGCACGTGCATACATGCGCGTACCTATTTATATAGGATAGGAACCTGTTGCCTCCGTCTTTCTACCTACACGGAAAGAATTGCTGTCCTTCGTGCAGCGCCTAAACATCCGATGGCTTCTTTTCTAATTGACTCCTGGTTCTGGGCATGTCGGCAAATTCGGTACTTAGATTGTCGAACAGAATCTTTTGCTCGTCGGTAAGTGCGACGAGTCCGTGGCCCACTTCCCTGAACCATTTTCGCAATTCAATCTCATTGCGATCGCCATCCATGAAAGGATAACGCTTGTTTTGGATGACAAAGAGACGGAAGCGGGAAAGTATTTCATAGAATGATCCTGTGGGGAACGGTACTGCTTGTCCGTCTTGGTCGTAATCGTATTTTTGCGGTATTATCACTTTGTGAGTCTGCTCATCAACGTTCATATTGTAGGCTTCCTTCAGCAACTGGCATAGGGTAGCGATGATCCGATCCTGATGCTCTGTGCCTGGAACTACATAGTCACTTAATGGAATTTCAAGGGCGTTTTGATAATTCCAATATGCTCTCGATGTGATCTCTTTCAGCACCTTTCGCCAGTCTATTGACTCCCAGATATCAAGGTCGATATTGTAGCAGACTCCTTTTATGGTAATCTGGTTTTTGATTTTTTTCTTCTTTTCTTTGGGTTCTGTAGGTGTTTCGGGCGTGACAGAAACGTCTGGAGTCTGAGGCTTCTGATTCGCTGATACATATTGTTGGATTAGTTCGATAAACCGTTCGCCGTAAGTATTGCATTTGTGTTCACCGATGCCATA
>Ga0129312_1001087_pt1 | contig 17459 bp, 14 predicted proteins | sample O827metagenome_FD_94434 | JGI IMG/M metagenome (GOLD analysis project Ga0129312, IMG submission 94434) | Orangutan group fecal microbial communities from Wisconsin, USA - O827 metagenome | ecosystem: Host-associated > Mammals > Digestive system > Large intestine > Fecal | place: USA: Wisconsin... | reverse complement strand
TCCGCGACGTGTCACCTGGCGGCAGCCTAATTGCATGCTCTTCGAGGCTCATAGTCAAGCTGTTGCTGAACGGTGCAGGTTTGTTCTTTTATTAAAATCCCCGAGAAAAAAGTGAAGAACCCAGAATTATTGACAACCGATCCGAAAATATGCTATTCTTACATGTGTCGAGGTTCGAACATCATTATTCGGATCGGGCTGTGATGATTGTTCCAGCAATCACCGCAGCTTTTTTGTTTTTCTAACAAGCAATTTTATCACCTCCTAAAAGATTACGGCAGAATCTTCCGCCCTATTTTCCTCATAACATTTTAAAAGTTTAAGTTCATAAGCAGTGTAACACGCTGTCTTCCTATGATGAAACAACCACTTCCTGTAGTACTTGTAGGAATATAAAGCCGCTTCCTCACTAATATCAAAAGCTTCAAGAATTCCGTTCGGTGACTTATCCTGAATTTTGTCTATGAGCACAGGCGGTGCAATGGCGTATTTTGCGAAAAAATCCGCCTCTGCTTCATCACGGTTACTGTGACCGGTGTGGTCTAAAACGATATGGCCGAGTTCATGCAAAATTGTCCAGTTCTGTCTTTCGTAAGAACGGTACATATCGTTATAGAAGATGTATTCCCGTCCTTTGTATTCAAGAAAGAAACCGTCAAGACTTGCTTTCATTGCCGCTTCAAGGCTTTGACCGTGAAGCCCTGAGTAAGCTATAATTGAAATATTCATCTTGCATGCAATCTCAAAGCCGGAAACAGGGATGCATTTGATTCTATATTTTTCAATGATATGAGCAACTTCGCCTTTGATAAATTCATATTCATCATCTGTTAGCTTCCATAAAGAATCAGTCATGCTTGTCCCCCATAAGAATGTCGATGATCTCCATTTTTTCTTCTCTGGTCATATAATCAGCATTCCGAGCAATTAGCTTTTTTGCATAGCCCAGATCGGAGTCCTTGTTTTGTGGTGTCCCGTTTGTTAAAAAATCTGTCGTTGTTCCAAGCGCGATAGCGATTTTCGACATGACACTGGATCTCGGAACGCGGTCACCTTTAACGTAGTGTGAGACTGCGGCTTCAGTGCATCCGACTTTTTCTGCAAGCTGACGTTGCGTCATACCCTTTTGCTCAAGCAAAGCTTTTATCCGTCCTCCGATATTCTTCATGATGTAACCTCCTGTCTGATTCTCGATACAACGATATTTTAACATAAAAATTATCACTTTGTCAAGTTTTTGCGCGCAATTGAGTATAAAGGAACTTTTTCGACAGAAACCCCGTCCGGGAACGCATGCGTTCCCGGACGGGGTTCTCTTCTTACATCTCAGTAAAATGCAGCGCCCTTCCAACTCGGCGGGGCCTATCTCACCTTAATCACACACACAGCTTTCAGCTTCCGGTTTTCCTTGGAGCGGGCGGTGACCCGGATTTTGGCGCCGCGGCGGGCGCTGCTCCGGATGGTCACCTTTCCGGATTTGGTCACCTTGGCATACTTCCGGTTGGACACCGTCCAGATGACGCTGCGGTTGGTGCCGTTGGCGGAAGCCTTCAGCTTTATGCTCTTTCCCCGCTTCAGGCTCACGGATTTCCGGTTCATCTTCACCTTGGTGCAGATTTTTCCGAAGTGCACCGTAATCGTGGCATCCTTCGTGGCCTTCAGCTTGATGCTTTGGCCCTTCTTTGCGGCCGACGTCGGCTTCTTGAAGCTCTTCTTTTTGCCGTAGCGGCTGATGCTGTAGGAGTAGACGTAGGATCCCTTCTTCGGAGTGATTTTTACCGTGATGGTCTCCCCGTTCAGAACGCCGGCGATGCCGGTGACCGTGCCGGAGCCCTTGCCGCTCTTCTTCACTTTGAAGGTGCGGTAGGCACTTTTAACCGGGATGCTCTTGAACGTCTCATAGGTGATATCGTCATCGTAAGACACGTATTCCGCATAGAACCGGTTTCCGGCTGACGAACCGTAAGCGGCCGTCTCCTGGCCTTTTCCCCAGAGGGTATAGCTCAGGGCCTCGGTTTTGCCGGTGGAGGTGTTGAACCGGTAGGTATCGCCCTTGCCGTCGGAGGAGGCTCCGCCGAACACGATACCCTTGGCATCCAGGCCCACGGCGCAGCTTACCAGATTCTGTTCAAAAACATCCTGCGTAAGGGTTGTGTTCAGTACCTTTGGCAGGGTACCCGCCTTCTGCCACTTGCTGCCGTCAAAGGCCATCACGTCGTAATTGAGTCCATTGCTGTTCCGGCCCAGGACGTAGTACAGCTTTCCGTTCTGAGCGAAGGCCTTGCCGTCGTACAGACCTTCCGGCAGGTTCGCCTTCTTCTTCCACACGGCGCCGGATTTTACCGGGCAGCTCCAGGTCTCAGCGGACGGCATAATCTTCTTGCCTTCCTTCTTTGCGCCGCCTGTCAGATACAGGTTCCCGTTCATTCCTGCCAAAGCGGTGCAGCCGGCGCTCTCTTCATCGATGGTGTCCGGCATGCTGCCCTTGTCGATCAGCGTGTCGGAGTATACCGTCCAGTTCTTCTTGCTGCCGGTCAGATTCATGCCCACCAGCATGTAAGACTTCCGGTCGCCCAGATCACAACAGATTACCTCATAGACGTTGCCCCTCATGTACGCTGCGTTGGTCACCAACGTAATTTACGGGCGTTCCCCCTTCTTGAGCTTCCAGAGGAAATGCTTTTTCTCCTGACTCTTCGCATACTTCGTCACTGCGTCATCCAGGCTCTGACCCACCTGGTCGTAGTCGTTCTTGTCCACGGTATACAGATTTCCGCTTCCCGCATCGTATCCCAATTTCCGGATATCATTCGGAATCCACTGGACGTTATCGCCATCGGAGCTTGCATCCTCATCGTCGTCGAGCAGATCCTTGGATGAGGAACTCTTGTTGCGGGCCGCTGCGTCGCTGCGTTCTTCCTCTTCATCCGACAGGACGAACTCCTTCTTGTATTCGGCATTTCCTTTTACCAGATAGAAGGTGCCTCTGCCCGTCTTCTCCCCGTTCTTTATGCTAAAAGCAATACTGCTTCCCGCCAGGTTGTACGAGGATGCATTGGAGATGGTGATTTTGCTGCCGTCGGAGGACACATCCTTGGAAGCGATGTCTCGCTTGGTGTCCTGAACCGTATTGGTCACCGTGATTTCCGGATTGGTTCCGAATCCGGCACCCTCCAGAATTACCTGATTTTTCTTCGGGTCCACCTTGGCCGACCGGACGGCCGGTTTGGCGGAAACGCTGCCCGCAGTGTATTCGTCGAAATCGATTCCGCCGCCGGTGGATACTTCGTTCTTATATCGATCGTTGGTGGTCTGATACAGGATGGATTTCAGCTGCTTCGCATCCGCAGTCGGATTCATCGCTGCAATCAGGGCCACGGAACCGGTAACCACCGGAGTAGCCATGGAGGTTCCGGAGTACAGGGCGTATTTGCCGAATTGATCCGCATCCGCACCGGCTTTGGAAATTCCCAGGGAGCTGATTTCGATGGTGGCATCGCCTTCTTCTCCCACCTGGTAAATGAATCCCAGACCGAAGTTTTCCCCTTTCGCACCGGATGCGGAAAGCAAATCCGTATTTCCTTCGGCTCTCCACACATCGTTCATGCCGGAATCCGTCTGGTTAATATCCTCGGAGGCTACGTTCAGGGACTGGATGGTTCCCTGATCCGATACGTCCGCCGCAATGTCTCCTGCGATGAAGAATCCGGAACCCCCGCCCCGGGTGATGGTCCGGTAGGCGATGTTGCAGTAGGTATTGGATCCATCCGATTCTCCGTTCTTCTCGTATGGGAAGTACAGCAGGAACATGTCACCGTTCTTCGCTCCGGTAATCTTCCACTTCAACGCGGTTTTGTCGCCGGAGGCGCGGAAATTAGCGTCTTCGGATTCGTCGATGGACAGCTCCGCTTTTCCCTTGCTGCCCTTGCTCAGCTTCTTTCCGGTCACCGCGGCGCCGAATTCCTTCATGCCGTCGATGGACTTGCCGGAAGCGTCCGTTCCGGTTACCGGGGTGATGCCGTTTTCTTTTATGGAATCTTTATTGAATTCCCCGTAATACTCCGAAAGCTGCTTCACCTTATCGGCGGAGTACAGCCACGGGGTGTAGTTCGGATAGCTTACCGAGGAAAGGATGTTGGTGCCCGGCGCCATCACATCCACGTTCCGCTTTCCGTAGTTGGAGTAGGATGCCAGGGTGCCGTCCTCGGCGGAAGCCGCCACCGAAACGCCGTAATCGGAGCCGGTGTTGGCCGGAGCGCTGGCGATTACATCGTTGTCCGACGTCTCGTTTCCTGCGGCACAGATGGTGAGAATTCCCGCTTTGCCCGCTTCGTCGATGACGGAGTCGTAAATGTCGGAATCCACATCCGCGCCAAAGGAACAGTTGATGGCTTTCAGGTTCACGCCCAGCTGCTTGGCCCGAATAGTATAGTAGAAACCTTTGAGGATTCCGCTCAGGGTGCCGCTGCCGTCGCTGTCCAGCACCCGGACGCCCATCAGCCGGATGCCGCTGCTGTCGCCGGATTTGTCGCTGCCGAATACGCCGGCGGTTCCGGCGCCGTTGTTGGCCTGAGCCGCGATGATGCCGGCACAGTGAGTGCCGTGGCCGTTCTGGTCCATCGGATCGATGCCGTCCGGGTCATCGGAAGTATTACCGCCCAGGAGAATGTCCCAGAAATCCGCCTCTTCCTCTACAAAATCGTGACCGTAGGTGCCGGTGAGCTTGAATCCCTTCGGGGCCTTCCACATGTGGCTCTTCAATTCCTCGTGCTCGTAATCGATTCCCGTATCCATTACCGCAACTACCACGTCCTTTGCGGATTTCTCTGCGGTCTTGTCATAGGCCTTCCAGCCGGCGGAGGCGTGGATGCCGTCCAGATGCCATGCGGTGCGGAGGTACTCATCGTTCCATCCCGTCCCGGTTCCCGTATCCTTCGCCTCAAAAATATAGTTCGGCTCCGCGTTCTCGATTTCCGGGTTCTTCTCCAATTCCTTTGCCAAGGTCTTGGCGCTTCCGTCCTTTGAGGACACGATACTGATGACCGTCTCATCTTCCGAAGATTTCGTCGGGGTCAGGGCAATCGTATCTTGAATCTCGTACTTGTCCAAGGATTTCTCCAGGATTGCCGCCTGCTGTCCCAAAGTGTTCTCCGCTTTCTTCTGCCGGTCGCCGGACTTTTCCTTCATGGCACTGCCGAAGGATTCCGACGTGGCGGCCCGGCGCGCCATCTTCTTCTCCTTGGCCGTCGGCGCATCCGTGGTAACGGCGCCTTCCTTATACTGTACTACCACCTGGTTCGGTACGCATTCCGGATATTTCTTCCCGGAATTGACAGATCCGGTGAGGCGGCTCCCCTTGGCGGAGGCGGCCAGGTTCGGCAGCTCCGATTCCGTCGCCGCTGCAGCTTGGAACGGCATCATGCTGATGGTCATTCCGCAGGCCAGCGCCAGCACCGTCAGCTTCTTCCCTGTGGTCTTCATTCGGTGAGTCTTTTTCTTCATTGCTCTTACCCCTGTCTGTGTTGATGTGTTCTGTTCGGTAAAAATAAATTGCGAATCCGACCCTACCGGTTTGCCGAGCGCTCGAATCGGGGGGAGATGAACACCCGCCGGCAGCTCCGGCATCCGCAATTTATAAATATTGTACCATAGGAAAAAGCGGTGAAATCTTAAGATTCCTTAAGATTTCACCGTTTTTTCTTTACCGCGCCCTTCCGGCGCACCGCCTTACTCCGTCACCAGGTAGCTGGCCACGTTTCGTTCGCTTCCGTGGGAGGCGATAATCGTCCCCCTCGCCTGCCGGGTGAACACCCCGGCAAAACTTCCGTTATAGGAATACAATCCGTTCATATTGATGTAATCCCACGTCCTTCCGTCTCCGAACATGAAGTCCACATTGGGCGTCGCATACTGCTCCGCATATTCCTGACAAATAAATCCTTTGTTGTAGTATGCCTCGCACACCTCCCGCCATTCCTCCGGCGACCGGCCCCGGCCGTCCGCCACACTGTCGGATCCGTAGGAATCGTTGGGTTTGAGGATGTATTTGTCCTTGTTTCGAATCACTTCCTCCAGCTTGATGCCCTCCTCCCCGAAGTCGCAGGTGTACGGCACATGCTCTCGCACGAAACGGTTCTCCTCTGCCGTGAGAATTGCCCGGGTCTCCTCCCGGTGCAGCATGCTGAAGAAGGTTTTGGCGTGGGCCACCTGGGTTCGGAAAGAGCCGCACAAGAAAACATTTCCCTCTCGATAGGCATCCAGCAACGCCGTGACCGAATCGTACGCCTCCATCACATCCGCCGTCACCGCCCGGCGGTAGATTCCGTGAATCTCATAGCCCTCCGGTGCCAGCAACCGGCCGTCCTCGTAACGGAGCAATCGGATGTCGATGACCTGGGCGTAAATTCCTTTTTGCCGAAACCGTGCGGCGAACTCGTAGAACTCCGGCACGTTCCCCTTATCCAGAAAATCCACGATGGCCACCGTCGGCACCAGCGGCATCTCCGGATGTTTTTTCCGGTAGTGGGTGTACAGCTCCAGGAAGGTCTCCACCCAGCTGTCGAACAGCTCGTAACTCCGGAGCCGATACTTCCGGCAGATGGCCTGGTGAGCCGGGTTTCGCAAGTTCAGCTTGTCCAGATGGAAATCCTCGTTCATGGCGCTGGTTCCGTCCGTGTTAATCTCGCAGAACTTGAAATCCCCGGTATCCTCGTGATAGAAAATATCGAAGCGGGCCATCGGAAGTTCATCCGGATAACCCGGATCCGCCAGAATCAGCTCCTCCAGTTTCTCGGAAAAGCCGAAGCCCTTCCGATATTCCGGATCCGCCACATAGCGATCGATTACCTTGCAGCAGATTCGGTGGGTCATCTCCACGATTTCCCGAAACCGCCGGTCGTCCTCCCGGGTATACACCTTCTGCATCGCCAGCGGCTTGTCAATCAGGCGTCCCCGGGAAAACAGCGGGGTATGCTGCAGTTCTTCTTTCATCGCCTCTGCCGCCGCCTGATTCTCTTCGTAATGTTCCTTCAACTCGCGGATGTAATCCGCATATATCCGTTCCCGTAAATTCATTGCTACCCCTTCATGATGACTTCGTAATCCTCATCCACGTATTTGAAGCCGTGCTTCCGGCAAACCTCCGCGTACGCCCGGTCCGTCCGAATCATCACCCGGCTCTCTCGCCGCCGATGCTCCCGCAGGTAGTCGCCCAGTTCCCGAAGGAGGTTCTCCTCCAGGTGCCGTTCCCGGAATTCTTCCGCCACCATGATGTCGCACACCAGATAGTACAGCACCCCGTCTCCGCAGATGCGGCCAAACGCCACCAGCTGCTCCTCTTCAAAGATTCCCACGGTAAAAAGACTGTTTCGTATCGCTTCATGGGCCGACTTCAGAGGGATTCTCGCGCCGCACTTCTGCGCCAATGCCGCGAAATCCGCCGGAAGCGTTTCGTTATAACGATATTTCATTTTACAACCCTTTCCTTATCCTTCCAACGACCCGTTTCTTCCCGACAGGCTCCACTCCACCGGTGCTTCGCCGTGTTCCTCCAGGAACTCATTGGCCCGGGAGAAGTATTTTCCCCCGAAGAAGCCCCGATAGGCGGACAGCGGACTGGGATGTACCGATGTGATGATGAGATGCTGCTTCCCGGTAATCAGTGGCACCTTGGATTTGGCATTGCTGCCCCAAAGGATGAATACAATAGGCTTTTCCCGCTCATTCAGCAGCTCAATCACCCGGTCCGTCAGCTGCTCCCAGCCCTTCCCCCGGTGGGAGTTGGCCTGATGCGCTCGCACCGTCAGCGCCGTATTCAGAAGCAGCACGCCGGACTTGGCCCAAGGAATCAGGCAGCCGTTTCCCTTTGGCGGAATCTCAAACCCCACATCTTCGTGAAGCTCCTTGAAGATATTCTGGAGTGACGGGGGTTCCGGAACACCCGGCTGAACGGAGAAGGCCAGCCCGTGGGCCTGTCCCGGTTCGTGATACGGGTCCTGTCCCAGGATGACCACCTTTACATCCTGATACGGGGTGTACCGAAAAGCGTTGAAAATATCGTTCATCGGCGGATATACCGTCCCCTGAGAATATTCCTTCTTCAGGAACTGCCGCAGGTTCAGATAGTAGCCCTTGCTGAACTCCTCCCGGAGTACATCGTCCCAATCATTTCCAATATTTACCATTTTGAAAGCACATCCTTTCGTTCATAGAATCGGCATACCAGCAGCGCAATGACGGTTCCGCTGAGAGCTCCGCAGAGCACATCCAGCGGGTAGTGCACGCCCACATACAGTCTGGACAGGGCGATGAGGAATGCCAGGGTCAGCGCCGGCACGCCGTACTTCCGGGGAAGTTCCCGGAACATCACCACCGCCGTCACAAAAGAAGCCGCCGAGTGACCGGAGGGAAAGGACCAGTCCGAGGGTTTTTCCACCAGCCGCTGAACTCCGGTGAACATCTCGTACGGCCGGATTCGGCCCACCAGGTTCTTCAGCATCAGGTTGTTCACCACGAAGGAGAGAATCAGCGCCGTCGCCGCAATGACTCCGACTCTCCGGGTCTTTTTAAAGCACAGCATCAGCAGAATCAGGGCAATCCAAATACTTCCGGCGTCCCCCAGGTGGGTGATGAATTTCACCAAAGGTGTCAGTCCTTCGTGTATGACAAAATGCTGAATCTCCATCAGCAGATTTCCATCCCATTGGGTAATTGTGCTGCCCATTCTTCCTCCGTTTCCAAGCCGCTCCGGGCGGCCGTCCTTCCTGTAAAATCCTTTTCTTAACGATAAAAGCCTGCGGCCAGGCCGCAGGCTCTCCGCTCTATTCCATATTATATACGATGAATGGAGTCTTTATATGAATGTTCTGTATTTTTTACCGGAAAATCAGCTCGTCTCTTGCCGGACCGTTGGAAACCATGGCAACCGGAACGCCAATCAGCTCTTCGATGCGCTCCACATAGTCTCTGCATTCCTTCGGCAGATCTTCGTACTTCGTAATTCCGGTGATGTCGCACTTCCAACCCGGCATGGTCTCGTATACCGGCTTTGCCTTCTCCAGCTGAATGGTGTTCGGGAAGTCGGTGGTGATCTTTCCATCCACGTCGTAACCCACGCAAATCTTCAGCTCGTCCAGGTATCCCAGTACATCCACAACGGTGAGTGCCACTTCGGTTGCACCCTGCATCATGCAACCGTACCGTGTTGCCACGGCATCGAAGTTGCCCACTCTTCTCGGACGTCCGGTGGTAGCACCGAACTCTCCGCCGTCACCGCCGCGTCTTCTCAGCTCATCCGCTTCCTCCCCGAACAGTTCGGATACGAATGCACCGGCACCTACGGCAGACGAATATGCTTTTACCACACAAATAATCTTCTGAATTGCATACGGCGGAACGCCCGCACCGATTGCACCGAATCCTGCCAGTGTGGAGGAAGAGGTGACCATCGGATAGATACCGTGGTCCGTATCCTTCAGCGCACCCAGCTGACCTTCCAGAAGAATCTTCTTGTCGTCCTTCAGTGCCTGGTGCAGCACGGCGGATGTATGTGCCACGTACGGTCTCAGAATTTCCGCATTCTCTTTGATTTCTTTGTAAATTTCTTCCGGATCCAACAGCGGCTTGTGGTATAGATGCTCCATCAGCGTGTTCTTAATCCGGCATACGTTCTCGATTCTCGGCATCAGGGTCTCTCTGTCCGCATACAGTTCGCCCACCTGGAACCCAATCTTTGCGTATTTATCCGAGTAGCACGGCGCCATTCCGGCCTTGGTGGAACCGAAGGATTTGCCCGCCAGTCTCTCCTCTTCATACGCATCCAAAAGCATGTGATAGGACATTACCACTTGCGCCCGGTCCGAAACGATCAGCTTGCTGTGCTCTACGCCGGCATCTTCCAGCGTCTTCAGCTCCTCTGCCAGAATCTTCGCATTTACCGCTACGCCGTTGCCGATTACGCTGACCGCGTCCTTGCTGAAAATGCCCGATGGCAGAAGGTGCAGTGCGAATTTGCCCCACTCGTTCTTGATGGTGTGGCCGGCATTGCTGCCTCCCTGAAAACGAACCACATAATCTGCGTCCTGTGCCAGGCGATCGGTAATTTTTCCCTTACCTTCATCGCCCCAATTTGCTCCTACAACTGCTGTAATCATATTTCCTCCTTTAATGCAGCACTCTGCTCTCATAAAGGCTTTGTGACCTCGTCCAATGAATGACCTTCTGCATCGCCCAATTACCGTTGTAAAAATAGCTTTTTTTAAATCGCATGGGCTTCCGGTTTTTCCTTGCAAAAAGGAGAATCCCCGAGCCACACACACAGGCCATTGTATAACAATTTCCTGTGCAATGCAAGGCTTTCGGGGATTCAACCGCACTTACGCGCTATTTCGTCTTCGTATTCTTCGATGCGGACCAAGCGGAATAGTAGGTCGTCTTTCCGACCTTCTTATAAGTCCGAACCCGTACGTAATACCGCTTCTTTGCTTTCAGCTTTGTCAGCTTCTTCGTGGTGGCCTTCGCGGACTTCACCGTGTACTGCTTTGTCGCCGATTTCTTAAAGGTCTTGGAGGTGCTCCGTTGAACCTGGAAACCGGTTACCTGCGCTCTCTGTTTTTTCCAATAAACCTTGATGGATTTCCGTCCCTTCTTCAGCGACTTCATTGCCGGTTTCTTCGGAACAATCCGGTATTTCACGGATACGGTTCCCTTGACGCCTTTGTATTCCTGCTTAAATGTCGCCTTTACGGTGTAGGTGCCCACGTTTTTCTTGGCAGTGGATCCGGAAAGTTTGTAATACTTTGCCGGTACTTTTCCGCCTCGAATCGTCACGGAAACGGTCGGCTTCTGGGTCTTTCCGTTGTACGTGAGAGTCGGCTTCTTCACCGTCATCACAGCCTTCGTGCCGCCGATAGCTTCTTTATAGAAGTTCAAGCTCTGCATCATGTAGCCGTTAAAGTCGAACAGGCCCATATTGTCCCATGCGCTGGCGCCCGCCGTCGGCTTTTCTTCATAGAACATTTTGAAATCCGGAGAATATCCTTCGGCCGCTCTTGCAGCCCATCCGTTGCCGTATTTCTCCGAAATTTCTTTATTTTTATCCCAATTGTGCTGTCCCGGAACGGTTGGAATCCATGCCGGCTCCCAGTAATACGCACCCAGGCCGTTGTAGCTTGCGCCCAGCACTTTGTACATATCCGTAAGTGAATCCACCTGTCCCTGCGGACCCACCTTGTAGTTCACGTAGCTGCTCGGTTTGCCCACCTGGTTGTTGGTTCCGTCGGAGTCTTCCGAACTGCTGAGCCAGGAAGTTTCCATTACCACAAATTCTTTTCCGTATTCCTTCGCCAGATTCTGTACGTCCTTCAAATCCGAAAGTTTGTTTCCGTTTCTACCGGCCCAGAAAGGATAGTAGGAAGACCCCAATACATCGTAATCTACGTGATACTTCTCCCACGCATCCATTACGGTCTTGTATTTATTGCGATTCGGCGTCTCCAGCTGAAGGGCAATCTTGGTATCCGGTGATACCTTCCGTACAGCGGATGCCGCAGAATTCAAGAACATGCAGGCAGTTCTCGGACGGTTCTTCACCTTGCTCTTGCTGCCCCATGCGTCCGTGTAGCTTTGGTCAAAGTCAAATGCGCCCGGAATTCCGTTGGTAATCTCGTTGCCCAGCTGAACCATCGTTACCGGAACATTGGCGTCTTTGAATTTCGTGAAAATCTCTTTCGTGTAATCGTAATAATCTCTTCGAAGCTGTTCGGTATCGTCAGCATCCTTTTTCCAGGCTTTCGGCAGAATCTGCTGGGTTGGATCGGCCCAGAAATCGGAGAAGAACAGATCCAGCGTAACGCTCATTCCATACTTCTTAGCTTCTTTTCCAAGCTCCAGAGCACGGTCCGAATCCATTCCGCCGCCGCCATAAGTGGTCTTGGTGCCGTCCGTATTGTGTTTCCACGGATCGTTCCATACGCGGATTCGAACGGAGTTCACGCCGTGATCGCTGAGAATCTTCAGCAGCGGTTCTTCCTTTCCTTCCTCGTTATAAAACTTCACGCCGGCATCCTGCAGTGCTTTGTAAGATCCCACATCCACGCCTCGGATCATATCCTTGGTCATACCATCAATCTTCTTAATCTTCACCTTCTGGGCTTTCAGTCCCGGTTCCCCGCCGTATTCGTACGGATTGTACCATTCCGTCACATCTGCTTTCGTGCCGTTTCCATATGCGAAAGCAGCGATGGATTTCTTCAGGTGACCGTAATTGTCCACCAACGCTGAGGACTCCCAACCCAAGAGAGCATTATCGTAAATCAAGCCGCCCTCATTGCTTCCGCTTACGGTGGCTTTCAGAACATCGTAGATCTGAGATGCCTGCCGATCTCTCGTCGCCGAGGTGTCCTTGTCGTCTTTCGTCGGGAAAGAAATTCCCGCAACGTACAGATTCTTTCCGGCTGCTTTCGCCTCTCCTTCATATTTTTGGAAGGCATCTCTCAACGCCGCAATGTACTCCGTGCTGTAATAGCTTCCGTACAGCGTCACGCCTACCGCGTCGTACTGAACTCCGTTCCATTCTTTGTTCAGCTCCTGAAGAACCCACTTAACATCCTCTGCCTTAGAGGAATCTTTCGCATCTCCCGGTGCCGCAATTCCGATTCCAACCTGAATATCCTTGTTGGAATCCTTGATGATGCCGGAGATATCCCCCATAGCCTTCCAGCCCTTATAAGCATCGTTGCCGCTATATCCCAGGAAATTGTAATTCACGTTATTCCCGATGGTAATCATGTCCGGAGTAAAACCGGCTTTCGTGAATCCGGCCAGAACGGTGTCTTTAGTGTACGCCTTTGCCGCAGCGTCTGCATCCTTTCCATCCCAGGTTTTCGATGGTGTCTGGTCATTTTTGTCCGTCATCCAATCGCAGAACAGGAGCACCATGTTGGTCTTCAGGTCTGCCGCTTTGGCGGCCTTCAGAGTTTTAATTCCATCCTCCAAGGTGCAGAGGTTCTTCTGTCCCAAGTCACCGGCGCTAGGATTTACCGCCACCTTAACGGTCACCGTATTCACGCCCTGCTGCTTGAGGAATTCCATCAGATTCTCAATCGGTCTCTGCTGATAATCCTTAAATTCCTTTTTCCACTCCACATTCTTCTGATACATGGAGAAATCCACTCCGCGAATGGTCCCGTCGCTGATGTTCTCAATCTTCGAAAACTGATTCCATGCCGAGTTCTGTGCCGAATCCCCCGCAGTGTCTGCAAACACAGCTCCCGATTGCACGGAAAAAACCATGGTCAGGCACAAAATCACCGCCACAGCGAATCGTTTTCTGCACAATCGATTTAACATTTCTTTTCCCCCTTTTCTCATTATCGATTTTTTCAATAACCCTGTTTAATTTTACTATATATAACATCCTCGGAAAATAAACCAGCGGTTTATTTCCTGCTAAATTCACTGAAAAATTTCCCGGCCGCCTCAGCCGAAAGAATCTTATTTTTGTGGGTGTATTTCTTGAACAATTCTCCGACAGGTGGTATATTTATTGAGTCAAGTCTTATCATGTACAGCAAAGAATGGAGTTATGAAAATGAAGGAATATACCCCGGTTAAAGAAGGTAAAGTTCGTGAGCTCTACGATGCGGATGACAGCCTGATCATGGTTGCTACCGACCGCATTTCTGCGTTTGACCATATTCTGCAGAACGATATCGTAGACAAGGGCGTGGTTCTGACCCAGATGTCCAAGTTCTGGTTTGATTTCACCAGCGACGTGGTTCCGAATCACATGATTTCAACAGATGTGAATGATATGCCGGAATTCTTCCGGAACGAGAAGTTCGAAGGTCGCAGCATGATGTGCCGCAAGCTGGAGATGCTCCCGCTGGAATGCATCGTTCGCGGATACATCACCGGAAGCGGTTGGGCAAGCTATCAGGAAACCGGCGAGGTCTGCGGAATCAAGCTGCCGGAAGGACTGCAGGAGTCCCAGCAGCTGCCGGAGCCAATCTTCACTCCGAGCACCAAGGCTGAAATCGGCGATCACGATGAGAACATCTCCTATGAGAAGAGCATCGAAGTTCTGGAGAGAGATTATCCGGGACACGGCGAAGAGTACGCTGCCAAAGTTCGGGATCTCACCATCGCCGTATACAAGAAGTGTGCGGACTACGCACGGGAACACGGCATCATCATCGCCGATACCAAGTTCGAGTTCGGACTGGACGAGAACGGAGAGATTGTTCTGGCAGACGAAGTGCTGACACCGGACAGCTCCCGTTTCTGGCCGCTGGAAGGCTACGAAGTGGGCAAATCCCAGCCGTCTTACGACAAGCAGTTCGTTCGTGACTGGCTCAAGGCAAACCCGGACAGCGACTACAAGCTGCCGCAGGATGTCATCGACAAGACCATTGCGAAGTACAAGGAAGCTTACACGCTCCTGACCGGCAAGGAACTGTAAAAACAAATGCATACTGTTCGGGCGATACCGATTCATCGTTGGTGTCGCCCTTGTTTGTCTCAGTAGCTCAGGGGACAGAGCACCGCTCTCCTAAAGCGGGTGTCGGAGGTTCGAATCCTCTCTGGGACACCATAAAACAAAGCCGAAAGTCCTTTATTTCCGAGGGCTTTCGGCTTTTCTTTCGCAATGTTACAATGCATTGATTTCTAATTCCATTCCTCTGCCAACAGGAAATCGCGGATATTGCGGTGCTTGATTCCGTTTCTGCTCATGTCGAACTCATCCAAAGAGACAACATATTTCGGGTAGTTGTCGCGGATATTGTCATACGCGCCGAACTCACGCCGGACGGTCTCATCGGATGCCAGCAGATAGGCAACCTGAACATATAGTTTTTCTCCACTCTTGTCACATACAAAGTCGATTTCCTTGTCTCCGGTTCTGCCGACTGTCACTTTGTAGTCCCGGCGCAACAACTCCAGATACACGATGTTCTCCAAAATGAGGTTGATATCACGCATATTTCCGCCGAAAACAGCCTCCCGGATGCCGTGGTCGGCAATGTAATACTTCTCATTGGAGGCGAGAATCTGCTTTCCCTGCAAGTCCTCACGCTTGACCTGATAGAACAAATACGCGTCGCAGCAGTATTTAATGTAGTTCAGGATGGTCTCCGGTGCAACGGTTCGTTTCTCGTTTTTGAAGAACTTCGCTAGAGAAGTTGCGGAGAAGGTCGTACCCACATTCGCAATCACATAAGCGATGATGCGTTCCAGCAAGTCAATGTCACGGATCTTGTTCCGCGTCACAATATCCTTTAGCTGGACAGAGTTGAACAGGTCATGAAGGTAGAGTTTGGAAGGAGCATCCTCGTAGCGGATGTTGGCAAGGTACGGCATACCGCCGGATAATAGATACTTCTGAAAGCATTTCTGAATCGGCTCATCCGGTGCGATGGGACGGTACAGTTCCAGAAATTCCGCGAAAGAGAAGGGGTAAATAACGAACTCCACAAAGCGTCCGCCGAGATAGGTGGAAAGCTCACCGGACAAAAGTTTTGCGTTTGAGCCAGTGATATAGATGTCGCAGTCAAGGGATACCCGGAGGGAATTGATACACTTCTCCCAGTCTTTTACCTCCTGAATCTCATCAAAAAACAGATAGACTTTGTCGTTGATCTCTGCGGCTCTCTTGGTAATCTCATCATGCAGTGACTTTGCGGTTTGCAGATGAGAGAAGTTCAAATCCTCAAAGTTGATAGAGATGAACTGAGCAGAGCTGATACCGGACTCCACAAGCTCCTCTTTTATAAGCTCCAGCATAACCGATTTACCGCACCGGCGAATGCCGGTCATGACCTTTATCAGCTCCGTTCCGATAAACGGACGGATGCGCTTCATATACATTTCACGTTTAATCATAAGCATAAGCCTCCTTGCCTGTGGCTGAACACAGTGTAACACATTTACGGCTGAAGCTCAATGGTATATTCCGAAAGCTATAAGATATAACTGATAAAATCTACACTTCTATAAAACCGACAGTTACGAACGAAAAATTCCAGAGGAACTTACACGATGAAATCCTTGATGGAATGGAAGGCTTTAGCTGTATCGGAATTATCTTTACAGGGCTCCGTGAAGGAGTGTGAGGACCTGCTTCAGATCTTCCACACCCATCTGACCCGGAGCGGATGCCTTTGCGGCTGCGCCGAATGTCAGAGCGGATCCGAATACTTCACCGCACAGACGGCTGATGACGCCGGTGCCCGCCATCGACATGGTGATGATTGGACGGTCTGCGTGAATCGATGCCATCTCCTCCGTGGCCGCCAGGAGGGTCAGCACGTCTTTCTTGTTCTGCGGCATCACGGCAATCTTCGGAATGTCCGCACCCATCTCCTGCATTTTGCAGAGACGGCGGACGATGTCATCCTTCTCCGGCGTTTTGAAGAAATCGTGGTTGGACGCCACCACCTTTACCCCGGCGGCATGAGCGCCCTCGATGATTCTCCGGACGATTTCATCCCCCGTGAAAATTTCCACATCGACCATATCCACATAACCGGTCTGAGCCGCTTTGATGTTGATGTCCGCATAGACTTCATCCTCGATGGTTTTCTCACCGCCTTCTTTGAAGGTCCGGAAGGTCATCAGCAGCGGCAGGTCACCCAGCACCTGACGAAGATCCTTCATCACATCTTCCAGCGCTGCGAAGTCGAACACGTTCTCGAACCAGTCGATTCGCCATTCCACTACGTCTGCCGGAAGCCGGGTGATGGCTTTCGCCTCCTCCAGAATGGCTTCTTTTGTAACCCCCACAATCGGCACGCAGATCTTCGGCATACCCTCGCCGATTACCGTATTTCTAACCTTAACAGTATTCATCTCTCTTATCCTTTCCATTCCGCCTGATTATGCGGATTTATGAAATCCCCATTGGACTAATTATACCTCAGTCCGATTCTTAAGCCACCCCCTTGCACCGCATTTTTCCTTTGTGTTACAATCCCTTCATACACGGAGGTATATCATGGCACATTTAAATGAAAATGCAATTGCATATATGAACAAGCGGGGCTTTCGCCACGTTCTCCTTTCGGTGGAAACCATCACCAGCTGATGTGCGCCTCCACGATTGGAGATATCGGTAAGGTTTACCGATGAGGAGAAGGAGTCCCTGCTGGCACAGGGGTACACCTGGGAACCCAGTGAGCTGGGAAATGTATATTATCCGGCGGAGGGAGTCATCATCGATGGGGAGATTACGGTGCGGTACGAAGAGCATCCCTGGCTCACTTGTTTTGAGGTGGATGGACTGCTTCCCGCCAAAGACGACGAGGAAGTCGGACAGTGAAGACTTCCTCGAAACTGTTTTTATGGAAAGCCTACTAATAAAAAGTCAAGTACTTTTTGAAGAAATTTAAGAATTGAAAAATAGGTACAAGAAATAGGCTACCCAAAACGGCTAGCTTAACGGAGGTGATAATCGTTTGATATTT
>Ga0129312_1001085_pt1 | contig 17511 bp, 16 predicted proteins | sample O827metagenome_FD_94434 | JGI IMG/M metagenome (GOLD analysis project Ga0129312, IMG submission 94434) | Orangutan group fecal microbial communities from Wisconsin, USA - O827 metagenome | ecosystem: Host-associated > Mammals > Digestive system > Large intestine > Fecal | place: USA: Wisconsin... | reverse complement strand
TTCGCCGTCATTGTCATAGCCTGTTATTATCTTATCCGTATCAACGATAACACCGAACTGCTTGCCTTCGTTGAGTACATCATAAAGTATGAGGTCTGTAATCTCGTTATTGCCGTTTGTGATATAGTATCTTACATCACCTGAGGACATATTTTTGCCTGCAAGCTTTGATACATATGTCTTTGTTACAGAGCCGTCCTGATTGATATTAATTATGTTGCAGCCTTTGGCTATTGTTGTTGAGCCGAGCTTTGTACCATCGGAGTTAAATGCTCCCGTAAGGCTTCTGCCTGACGCTCTTGTTACGGAGCTGGTCTGGCCGTTGAAGGATACGCTTACTGTCTGGCCTACCTCGAAATCATCTGTCTTAGCTGAGTATGTTCTCTGTACTCCGTCTGTGCAGGTTACATAGAGTACCTTTTCGATTATCTTTGCGCCTGCCTCATTTGTGTATGAGTCTGTGCCAATCTTTGTGATAACACCTGTAAAACTTCCGCTGAAACGGCTTGTTGATATAACGTCAACAGCTGTTCCGTCCTTGCCGAGAAGGAGTGTTACCTTATCACCGATTGTGTATGTGCCAAGGTCTGAAAGCTTATATGCTGCCGCACTTTCGAGTGTGTATGTGTTTCCGGCTACCGTTGCACTTGTAGGTGCAGATGTTGAAGGCTGTGCAGCCGTAAATGTACCTGTTACGCTGTTTGCATAGAGCCATACTGTCTTAAGAGCAGTATTATAATAGTAAACATCATAAATCTGAGCCGATGCAAGTGTTGTTGAAACGCCATTTCTGTATATAGCCGCATCTGCCGAGCTGAACGGAATATTTGCGAAGAGATCGCCGCTTTCGTATACATAAGGGCCTTTAAGGTCGTTTGATACGAGTGATGAATAGCTTATTTCGCCTGTGCTTGTTACAGTATATCCAAGCTTTGTTGCATATTTAGCTCCGTTTACGTCGTCTGCGTTCATAAGGTTATAGAAAATATTTACGCAGTCGTTTCTTGTAAGTGTTGTACCTTTTTTAAGGCTTGTGCCGTCCGCAAGGCTGAGTGATTCAAACTTGCTTATCTGTGCTGACGGGAAGTTTCCGGCAAATGTAGAAGGATCATAGCCGAGAAGCTTAAGCACTGCCGTTGCCGCCTCTTCATAGCGGATTGTATTGGACGGTCTGAATGTGCCGTCGGAATAGCCTGTCATCCAGCCCTGTTCAACGGCAATCTTGATATATTCAACTGCCCAGTAATCCTTCTTTACGTCTTTGTAAAGTGAGTTTGCGGAATCCGTTCCGACCTCATCTTTAAATGTAGATGCCGAAACAAGCATCTTTGCGAACTCGGCTCTTGTTACGCTTGCGCCGAGATTTTCTCCTGTTGTTATTCCCAATGCCTTGACCGTTTCCAATGCGGTTGCACTGTCTGCCGCAAAGGCTACGTTGGGCATTGCCGAGAACACCATCAGTATCATAACGCCGACTGCGGCTATTTTACTGATTATATTCTTAACCTTTAACTTCATTCTTTTACCTCCCTTTTTAATCTTAGTCATAACGAAGTGCATCGATAGGATTGAGCTTTGCAGCCTTCTTTGCCGGCATATATCCGAAGAATACACCTATTCCGGCAGATATGCCGAAGGAAAGAAGAACCGAATTTAAAGCCGGCTGAACCTTCATCTGCTCCTGGAACATGCTCACTATTACCTGTGAGGCAACGGCAGAAAGCAGATAACCGAGCGCTATTCCTATCAAGCCGCCCAAAGCACTTGTTACTCCAGCCTCGATAACAAACTGTGCAAGTATATACCGCTCCTTTGCACCGAGTGCCTTTCTTATACCGATTTCCTTCGTTCTTTCCGTTACCGATACAAGCATTATATTCATAATTCCGATACCGCCGACAACAAGCGATATTCCGGCAATTAACGTAAGTATCGTAACAAGAATGTTGCTCATTCGTGTAAATTCGTCAAGATATTCGGAAATACTCGAAATATAGAACGCATCACTGCTTCCGAAATATTCCGTAAGCTTATCCTCTATAAGCTTTTTGGCATCAGCCGCTTTGTCGCTGTCCTTAAAGGAAACCGCAAAGCTGTCTATGTTTCCTCTGCCCGAAAGCCTTGATACCGTTGAATACGGAAGGAATATACAGTTATCTGCCGAATATTCCGAACCGTCACCCTTCTTTTCCATTATACCGATAATCTTATAATCCGAGCCGCCTATTTTAACAGTTTCGCCAAGACCTCTTCCGGCAAAATAGCTCTGATTTATATATGTACCGATAACGCACACCTGCATTCTTTTTGCACAGTCGATGTACTGTATATTTCTGCCTTTATCTACCTTTAAACCTTTTATATCAAAATACTGCTCGTTTACACCGGTCACCTGTGTTGAACCAAGCGTGCTTGTTCCGATTTTTATTGTTCCTGCCGAACCGGAAAGCTCCGGCGATGCCTTATCGAGCAGATCCGCGTTATCATCAACTATCGCCTGCATATCGTCAGCAGTAAGATATTTGTCGCCTCGGCCGTAAACATAAACCGAAAGAGAATTTGTTCCCATACTTTCAAACGATTCTCTCATATATATATCCATACCGTTTCCGAGACCGGTTATAACGATAACGGCGGCAACACCGATGATTATACCGAGCATTGTAAGTATGGACCTTGTTTTATTTGCCGCTATATTTTTAACGGCAAGCGAAAAGCATTGTGCAAAATTCATTCCTCCGCCTCCTCTGCTCCGTCACCTGCATGCATACCGAATTCGGAATGAACAAATGCGTCGGGATTATCGGAAGGCCCGTCATATACCGCCCTTCCGTCTTCAAGTCTTATTATTCTCTGTGCAGTTGCGGCGATTGAGTTATCATGGGTAATAAGCACAACAGTATTTCCTGCCTTATGAAGCTCCTGGAGAATCTTGAGCACCTCTCGGCCTGTTTTGGAGTCCAGAGCACCTGTCGGCTCATCGGCAAGTATAACCGAAGGATGTCCGACCAACGCTCTTGCTATGGAAACTCTCTGCTGCTGACCGCCGGAAAGCTGATTGGGAAGATGCTTTGCTTTGTCCGCAAGACCAATGCTTGCCAATGCCTCGGTTGCTCTTTTCAGTCTTTCCGCCTTTCCGACACCGGCATACATAAGCGGCATTTCCACATTTTCCTCAAGATTGAGCTTAGGCAGAAGATTATACTGCTGAAATATAAAGCCGAGCATTTCGTTTCGTATTTCCGCAAGCTGGTTTGTATTCATCCTTCCGACATTTTTTCCGCCGAGAAAGTATTCGCCTTCGCTGGGAACGTCCAGACAGCCGATTATGTTCATACAGGTGGATTTACCGGAACCGGACTGTCCGACGATAGCGATAAACTCGCCTTTATATATTTTAAAGCTGATATGGTCTGCCGCTCTTATTATTTCATCACCCATGTGATAAATTTTAGATACATCCCTAAATTCAATTAACGGAGTATTTTCCATTTTCTACTCCTCCTTATCAGCCGACACTGTCATAATACACACCGTCACCATAGTTCATACTGTCATCATAGTTACTCTGCATTATGTATGCTATCTGGTCGCCTTCGTTAAGACCGCTCTTTATTTCTATGTAATCAGTATTGCTTATGCCGATTTCAACTGTTGTATATTCATAGCCTTCTGGAACGGAAGGATCATCGGATTTGTTTCCTGTATAAACAAGCACCTGGTTTCCTCTTGATACAGCGGAAACAGGAACACCGATTACGTTATGCACTTCGTTTGCAATGATTTCCGTACTTACGTTCATTCCGGGAAGAAGATCGCCGAAATCGTCTATCTGCACTTCAACAGGATATGTTGTTACATTATTATTTGTTGTTCCGGCAAGATTTACCGATGTTATTTTTCCCGTAAATTCCTGATCGGGAAGTGCGTCCGCCTTTATTTTAACGCTCTGTCCTACCGAAACCTTACCTATATCAAGCTCATCGACATTCATTGTTATCTTAAGATAAGAAAGGTCATAAATAATACAGAGCTTTGTGCCTGATTCGATTGTATCTCCGGCTTTATAATCCTTTGTGATTACCGTACCGTCGATTGGTGATTTTATCGAATAATCTTTAAGATTGTTATACTGTTTTTCGATTGCCTTCTGTGATGACTTAACGCTGTCGGCCGCAGACTGTACATTGTCTGTTAAATCGTCGCTCTGAAGAACAACGAGTGTTGTTCCGGCAGAAACTCTCTGGCCTTCTTTAACGGGAATCGAAACAACATCTCCGCCTACCTCGGCAAGCACTTCTCTGTTTTCCTTAAACTCAAATTTACCGCTTGATGTGGAACCGCTTGAGCCAACCTCAGCCGTTGCAATCTGGCTTTCTGTTATGGCTCCGGGATTTTTAACCGTTATTTTTACATCACGTACAATCATATTTCCGTCTACCGCATATGATGCACCGCTGATTTCCGAAACAGTACCGTTGATTGTTTCAAAAGAACCGTAAAGAGTTACAACAGCCGCCTGTCCCACATGGAAGGAAGCTGCCTCATCAGCCGGGAACGAAAGCTTAATAGTCATTTCCGAATCATCACGAATAGTAGCAACCTTCTGGCCTGCACTTACCGTATCGCCTTTTTTCACATCAATGGACATAACCGTACCGGTAACCTTTGTTTTAACATTAAGGTCATCAAGTGATTTTAATGCCTTATTATAGTTTCTCTGTACACTTGTTGCGGAAAGCTCCGCTTCTTCTATTGTTGACTGTGCGTCTGATGAATCCATCTGATAGAGCACCTGATCTTTTTTTACAATATCGCCCTTTTCAAAGCTGTCGGAAACAATATCTCCGGCAATAAGTGTTGCAACAGTATACTGGTCGGCCGGCTGTAATGTACCACTGCCCGTAAGTGACTCGGTTATATCCATTCGGTCGGCTGTCGCATAGCTGTAAAGTGATGTATCGTCAACGGTAGTATTGTTTTTCGGAACAAGTTTAACTACAATAAATATTACGACAATAATTGCTATTATCGAAATAATCTTTTTCTTTTTTGACATTTGAGAGATTTTAGCCCCAACTTTATTCTTCATTTCAGAAATCCTTTCTATTTATTTTTTGCTTTTCAATCTTCTGACAAGTTCACTTTTATGTGTAATCTTGGACAATATTCCCGAAAGCTGTCTGCGTTCCGCTTTACTCAAAGGCGAAAGAAATTCCGCATTATAATCGTTATACATATCAATTATTGCACTGCTTTTTTCTCTGCCCTTATCGGTAAGCTCAAGATTAACGCGCCTTGAATCCACGGTCTGTTTTTCCCTTATTATATATCCTTCCTCAGAAAGCTTATCAATAACCCTTGACATTGCCGGAGTATCAATACCGCACAGCTCCGCCAGTTCTTTCTGCGAAAGGTCTTCTTCTCCGAAAACGCCTATAAGCATCAATGCCTTTGCCTGATTAAAAGGCATGCCGGAACTTGTAAGATATTTCTTCAGCTCAAAATTATACTGAGTAATAAATTCTGAATATAATAGTCCTGTCTGTTCCATTTTGTTACCTCCCCGTATTTATTTAATCGTCAAACAATTATGTATATTTTATGCCAAGCCATAATTATTGGCATAAACCCACACTAATTGTAATCTGAAATTATCATATGTTGAAATATACCAAAAGTCAATTAAGTGTTTCTTAAGGTTTTTTTACAATAATTATCTGCCATATTGATTTTAATTTTGTACAAAGCTATAATGTTAGAATATACTAACAAGGAGTGATATTCCAATGAAAAATTATGTAGAATTGTCAAGACGGCATTTTAATAAACAGGCTAACCAATACGACAGCAACACAAGCGGATATTATTCCGGCCCAGCAAAGATAAGCTGTGCCGATGTCCAAAAATTTCTGCTCAACCAAAAATACGAAACTCTGCTTGATGTCGGCTGTGGAACAGGCTGGCTACTTGAGCATCTCTCCAACTGCAAAAACGCCGAATATTACGGCTTGGATTTATCAGAAAATATGCTTGAAATTGCAAGATCAAAAAACATCAAAAACGCAGAGCTTGTACAAGGCTATGCCGACAGCCTGCCCTATGATGACAACAGCTTCGACATTGTAACCTGCATACAGAGCTTTCATCATTATCCCGATCCGGACAAGGCAATGCGTGAGGTATATCGTGTGCTCAAGCCAAACGGACTTTACATACTTTCGGACACAGGCGTCGGCGGCATAGGTGCTTGGTTTGACAACAACATTCTTTTCAAGCTTATGCAAAGCGGCGACTGCCACACCGGAAACCGAAAGGACTTGGCAAGGCGTATGGAGAAAAACGGCTTCAGAAAGGTAAAAAGCAAACAGCTTAAAGGGTTCATTTATACCGTAATCGGACAAAAATGAGGAGGAATATATCGATTTAATACCCATACTTAAAAATCTTTATATTGAACCGGAGGAATTTTTAAAACCTATTAAAGAGGTGAAAATACAATATATTAAAAAAGACTAAAATCCAACAATCACTTTTAGTCTTTTCTTTTGTCATATAAATTATTTTGCGTTAGTAATTGCCAAGCTGTCATTCACGCCCATGCTTTCATCGGCAATCATATCGGCCATGCACTGTGCAATAGCCGCACGATCCACATTTCTATGGGACGGCTGTATTTCTTCTTTTGTCAGTTCATACTTTTCATTATCACCGTTCTGTATTCCGGGACAACGCAGTAATGTAGTAACTGCCTTGCTTGCCTCAATAACATCGGCGGCCTCGATATACTCCGGTCTTTGCTTCGCATATCGGTTCAGCATCATTCCACGTACACCTGTGATTTCGTGACGAATTCCCATTCCTGTAATCCATATAATTCTTTTAACAGTGGTTTTATCCAATGCAGCTACAATATTTTTAGCCATTGTCAGTACATCGCCTTCAAGTGAGCAAAAGAGAATATCCTGCCCTTCCATAGCTCGGAGTACATCTTCCTCATTAAGTGCATCGCCCTGTATTATATTAACGCCCGTCATATCCATATCCGAAAACTTCTGCGGATTTCTCACAAAGGCCGAAAGCTCAATACCTTCTGTTTTTTGCATTTTGCGTGTAATGTACTTTCCGGTATGTCAGGCAGCTCCAAAAATAACAACTTTTTTCATATAATATTTCTTTACCGGAATTGCGGTATTTTTTATAAGCAATTATTCATTATTGCTTTTCTCATACGGAACAGATTCCAGAACCTTTTCGGCTTCACCCTGCATTTCATTCTGAAGCATCTGCATTGCATAAACTGCGGAATTTACAATTCGTACTGTATTTCCTTCCACTATAAATGTAATTCTGTCACCGCTTTCAACTCCGAGTATCTGTCTTATATCCTTCGGAATTGTAACCTGTCCTTTGGACATAACCTTAGCATTATCAAAAAATGTATTTAAAGCCATAATATGTTCCTCCTTACATGAAGTAGGGATAATAGGATTTTCCCTACTTTTATTATATTCGGAAATTAGCCAAAATCAACATAAATCTAAAATTTTTTATACAAAATAGCTGTCACCGAGTTTCCAAAGTGACAGCCATTTTTCACACTATATTTTACAAAATAACATCTATTAATTTATGATTGATTACGTCCACAAGTCCCTTATCCGTAAGACCGAGCTCCGGAACAGTCGGCAGTGATATAAAGCTGAGTGCCATAAACGGTGCATCCATTTCACAGCCTAGTGACTTTGCCGCATTATTCATAACATCAAGCTGTTCGGCTACCTCTTCCGCAGTGCCTTCGCTCATAAGTCCGCCTATTGTGAGTGCCATATCTGCTGTAACTCTGCCGTTATTCACAACACACAGACCGCCCTTTATTTCTGCGATATGGTTAGCCGCAAGTGCCATATCCTCATCATTTGTTCCTACAACGACTATATTGTGATGGTCATGTGACATTGAATATGCCATTGCACCCTTCTTTATTTTAAAGCCCTTTACAAAGCCAACGCCTATTGTTCCCGTCTTTCCGTAACGTTCAACAACGGCAAGCTTAAGATAGTCCTTGTCTATATCACACACAAGCTTTCCGTTCTTAACCGGAAGTGTATCGTGCAGCTCGTTATTAACTATCTGGCCGTCAATAAGCTCTATTATTCTTGCCTTAGCTCTGCCGTTATGTATCTTTTCTTCCGGACATTCCAGCTCAAAGCGTTCCGCATAAACCGGCTTAAGCAGATGAACCGTATCCTTAATCCAATCGGGGTATTTTCTTATTTCCGGCTTTGCGGTAAGCACACCGTTATCGGCAACAGGTTTTCCTTCAAACCAGACCTCCTTCGGCACAATTTTCTCGATACTGTCGCAGAGAATAATATCCGCAAGACGTCCGGGAGTTATACTGCCGATTTCTTCCTCCATACGGAAATGCTTTGCTGTATGAATTGTTGCCATCTGGATAGCCGTCATCGGCGAAAGACCAAGCTCTATGGATTTATTTACATTATAATTTATATGTCCTTCGTTTTTAATATCGTCGATATGCTTATCGTCTGTGCAGAACATAATATTATCGGTAGGAATATTGTTGGCAACAATACCCTTAACAAGCGTTTCAACATTTCTTTCGGTACTGCCTTCACGTATAAACACCTTTATTCCGACACGAAGTCTTTCAGTCATTTCCTGTACGGTAACACATTCGTGGTCATCGGAAATGCCCGATGCGGCATATATATTGAGCTCCTGTCCGAGTCTGCCTATTGCATGGCCGTTTACAACCTTGCCTCTTTTCAATGCTGAAAGGATTTTTTCTATATACTGATCCTCTCTTGTTATCAGTATTTTAGACGAATCCATTTCGCCAAGGCTTATGCTCTTGTCCCATTCAAGAAGACCGTCTACCTCTTTAGCTCCGAGAACTGCACCTGTTGTTTCCAATCCGGGAGCAGTCGGAACTCTTGAAGAAACCTCGATAAGCATACGATAAGGCAACTTTTCAATGGATTTTAACATTTCACGAAGGCCGTCCTCTCCGGCGGCATTGGCAATCTCCATAAGGTCGGCAAGCATGGTTGTTGTGCCGCATGGAACGACAACGGACGCAAGCGCCTCCGGCGAAAGCATTGTAGACTCAAAGTGCATATGAGCATCAATAAAGCCCGGTACTGCATAGAGTCCGGTACAGTCCTTAATTTTATCCGCTTTGAGATTTGCATTTTTATCTATTGAAACAATTCTTTTGCCTTTTATATACACATCAGTTTCAAATATCTCCCCGGAAAATACATCAACAAGCTTAACATTTTGAAGCTTACAGTCGCATGGAATCTCTCCAAGACCGCAGGCGATAAGCTCCTTTGTTTCCTCAAGTGTTCTCATAATTGACCTCCTAAAAGCATATATTTCACCAATATTCAAAAACTATTAAAACATTTGTCCCAAACTTTTATAAATTTATTTTGATATTGCATGTATTCCGCTATTTATGAAATTATACATCAGTTCTGCCAGTTCTTCAACCGAAGTATCGAAATCACTGTTTATCCACAGGTCTATTGTGTTTATTGCACCCATAACAATCAGATTATACACATATTTTTTATTGGTTTCATCAAGACCGAGATTAAATCTTTCTGCCATAAGCTTGTCCAGCGTGACGTGCATAAGACGGTAACTAAAAGAATAATCCGAGCTATTATTGAGCAGTATATGATAAGCATAACCGTTTTCTTTTATATAGTAAAGAAATGTTTCAAGCATGGATATTACAAGCGTATCCGATTTCAAGTTTCCGAGAAACTCACCGAGTTTTTCAAGTACCTCGTCTTCTGCCTCTTTAACAAGCTCAAACTGGTCGCCGTAATATTTATAAAAAGTTGTTCTGTTCACATCGGCATTATCGCAGATGTCCTTTATTGAAATTTTATTTAGCGGCTTCTGTTCCATCAGCTCAATAACGCTCTCTCTCAGAAGCTTTTTAGTCATCTGTACGCGTCTGCTTTCTTTGTTTTCTTTATTATCTTTTATATTTTCTTTCATTATAATAACCTCCGAATATTATATTAAAATTATATAAGAAAATCAACAAAGTGTCAACAAAGTGTTGATTTTGATACAATGTGTGCACATTTGTCTATTGAAATCCGACTGTCAAAAGGTATATAGTTAATAATAGAATATTGTATAATTATATATAGTTAATAATAGAACATTGTATAATTAAAGGAGTAATATACCTATGTCATATAAGATTATTCTTGACAGCTGCGGCGAATTAACCGAAGAAATGGCTTTAAGCGGACATTTTACCAACGTACCGCTTACTCTCGAAGTTGGTGAATATAGAGTTGTTGACGACGAAACATTCAATCAGGCTGCGTTTCTCAATGCGGTTGCTTCAACAACGGCCTGCCCAAAATCAGCCTGCCCTTCTCCCGAACAGTTTATGAAAGCTTACGACTGCGGTTGCTCTCGTATTTATGTTTTTACTCTTTCGGAACAGCTCAGCGGCTCATATAACAGTGCAATGCTTGCAAAAAAGCTTTATGAAGAAATCAACCCATACGTTAAAATATATGTTTTCAATAGCCGTTCAGCATCTGCCGGCGAAACAATAGAAGCCGCAAAGGTTATGGAATTCGAAAAACAGGAGCTTTCCTTCGAAGAAATAGTCAAAAAAACCGAAGAATATATTTCAAGCATATCTACCTACTTTGTTCTTGAGGATTTAAGCTTTCTTGAAAGAAATGGCCGTCTTACCGGTGTTAAAAAGATTGCCGCAAACCTTCTGCATATCGTTCCGATAATGGCAGGAAGCAAAGAAGGCACTATTTATCAGGTTGGTCAAGCAAGAGGCATAAATAAGGCACTTACAAAGCTGATAAATCTCATTTGCGAGGAATGTGAGAAAAAGAAAACGCAGACTCTCATCATTGCACAGTGCAACTGCATGGGCAGAGCTTTGGATATTCGTGAAAGAATACTTGCTGTTGTTCCCAATCTTAAAATAGTAATCAACGCAACCAGAGGCGTTTCGAGCCTTTATGCCGGAAATGGTGGCATTATATTCGCATTTGATTAATAATACAAATTTTAACTGCCTTTGTATAAAATAAGGCAGTTTTTTTATGTTATAGACGTTTACAGTCAAAAAAGGAGCATTTAAATGGAAAACAACAAATACTGGCTTCACAGAATTTCACACGAATGGGACGCAGCTTATAAGCTTTTATTGGAAGGCTGGCTCACAATCGGCTGGTCATCGCTTTATGACAGCGGAATAGACAAGGTCAAAGATGTAAAAGAATTTGAAAAAATAATGACTGAACATAACTACAACATATATCGTTCCCGTTGGAGCTTATGGAATTTTCTGAATTTCGGATATAACGATTATGTTGTTGTACCTCTGTTCAACGGAAAATTTTCCGTTTACAGAATAAAAGGACAGGCTTTACCTATCACAGAGCTTCCGAATTTCGACAGTTTCAAATCTGAAAGCAACGACATTATTTCGCATGACAGCAACGGTTTGCTATACCGCCCGGAAAGCTCCGAAAATGTAGATTTAGGCTTTATGATAAAGGTTGAGCCTATAAAAACACAGCTTTCGAGAAATGAATACGCCGATGGAAGGCTTACGGCAAGAATGAAAATACGCCAGACAAATGCCGACATTTCCGATTTAGCCGAAAGCATAAACAAAATAATAAATGCCGATACTCCGATAAATTTATATGCTTCGTTAATTGACACACTTGCGGAGAAATTGCTCGATATAATAAAAACACAGCTTAATCCCGATAAATTCGAGCTTCTTGTAAAATGGTACTTCAACAAAATCGGTGCAACAAACACATACCGTCCGGCAAAAAACAGTTCTGACAAATACGACGGAGCCGATGCAGACATAGTTGCGGAATTTGAGCCGCTCAAAATAATATTTTATGTTCAGGCTAAATTACATGACGGCAGAACCTCACAATGGGCTGTTGAACAGATTTCAAAATATAAAAATCAGCATGAATTTGCGGCAGGAGATTATTTCATCATTCCATGGGTAATATCCACAGCAGATAGCTTTTCCAATGAGGCAGTCGTAATGGCACAAAATAATAATGTACGCCTTATCGGCGGAATAGAATTTGCTCAAATGCTTATTGATTCCGGAATAACTGATATAAATAAGGCGTTTGAATGAGGTTTTATACACCAAAAAAGAGCTTTTTCAAGCCCTTTTTCTTTTTTAACCCACTTTTTAATTTTTACTTATTAATATCGAATTCAGTAGCAACAACTGTGCTATTGTCGAAATTCGTTTCATTGTCAAGATATTTTTTCTTCGCCTTAACGAGTGCCTCTTTCTCGTTTTCGGCATAAACATCTATGCTTATCTGGCGTATCTGTGTTATATCAACAGTATATGCCCTTTTTGTCTCCATTTTTCTCAAATCCTTTATATTCAAATATTTTTATATATTTATGAGTAATCCCTCAAGTAGGCGCTTGAGGGATTATTTTGGGGAGTAAATTTATCTCAGACCTAATATCGAAATAAATTTATTTGAGGAAGTTTATTGAATTTATGTACACACAAATTTGTGTAGGTACCTTTTATTTACAGGAATAAATTAATTATTCTTTTCTGCATTGTATTTTTTGAGTGCTTCTGTAAGCTTGGGAATGATAACATTAACATCGCCTACAACACCGAGATCAGATACTGAGAAGATAGCTGCTGTATCATTCTTGTTGATTGATACAACGAACTCTGAATTTTCCATACCTGCGACATGCTGGATAGCGCCTGAAATACCGCAAGCAATGTAAAGTTCAGGTCTTACAGTCTTACCTGTCTGACCAACCTGTCTGTCGCTTTCAATCCAGCCAGCGTCAACGCATGATCTTGATGAAGCAACTTCGCCGCCGAGCTCTGCCGCACATTCTCTAAGCATATCAAAGCCCTTAGCACTGCCGATACCACGTCCGCCTGATACAAGTACCTTAGCTTCTGTAATATCAACTGATTTCTTTGTTTCTTTAACCTCATCGAGGATTTCTACGTTCATGTCTGCTGCTGAAAGAGCAACGTCAAGAACCTTAACTTCGCCTGTCTTAGAAGCGTCTTTTTCAAGAGCCTTCATAACGCCGGGACGAACTGTAGCCATCTGAGGTCTGTATTCTTTACAAACGATAGTAGCCATGATGTTACCACCGAATGCAGGTCTTGTCATTAAAAGAAGTTTTGTTTCTTCGTCGATTGCGAGGCCTGTGCAGTCTGCTGTAAGACCTGTATGTACTCTGCCGGCAACACGGGGAGCAAGGTCACGACCGATTGATGTTGCACCGAAAAGTACGATGTTAGGCTCGCATTTAGCGATTAATTCTGTAAGTGCCTTTGCATAAGGCTCTGTTGTGTAGCTCTTAAGTACGGGATTATCTATTACAACTACTTCGTCAGCACCGTAAGCATAAAGCTTAGCTGCTTCGTCTTTGATTTCGCTGCCGAGTACAACTGCTACAACCTTTTCTCCGAGATCAGCCGCAAGCTTTGTTGCCTCGCCGATAAGCTCTTTGCCTACCTTAGCAAGTACGCCGTCTCTCTGTTCTGCGATTACATATATATCTTTGCTCATTGTATTATATCCTCCCTTCATCAAATGATGTGCTTCTCAATAAGCTTATCCATGATTGTCTTAACAGCCTCGTCTGCTGATACGTTGATAACTGTACCTGCGCCCTTAACCTGCTTTGTGAATGACTGCTTAACATTTGTAGGTGAGCCCTTAAGTCCGATGAAATCAGGATTAAGGTTGTTCTTTACATCTTCAAATGTAAGAACCTTAACTTCCTTATTGTAAGCATTTACGATACCTGATACTGTCATGTATCTGGGCTGAGCAAGCTCTGAAAGTGCTGTTACAAGACAGGGAGTTTTAACCTTGAGTAACTGGTATCTGTCTTCGAACTGTCTCTTTACAACAACAGCTCCGTCCTCAGCTGTCTTTATCTCAGCAGCATATGATACCTGAGGAATTCCAAGCTGTTCAGCAATCTGGGGACCAACCTGAGCTGTGTCACCGTCGATTGCCTGACGTCCTGTGATGATTAAATCATAATCAAGTGTCTTAAGTCCGGCAGCGATAACATGTGCTGTTGCATATGTGTCTGAACCGCCGAATGCTCTGTCGCTCATAAGGATTGCGTCATCGCAGCCCATAGCAAGAGCTTCTCTTAATGCTACATCAGCCTGAGGAGGTCCCATGCAGACTACTGTAACTGTACCGCCAAGCTGCTCTTTTAATGTAAGAGCAGCCTCGATACCTGCTTTATCGTCGGGGTTGATGATGCTGGGGACACCATCTCTAATAAGTGTATTTGTTTTAGGATCAAGTTTTACTTCCGTTGTATCCGGAACCTGTTTGATACATACTACTATTTTCATTGTAGTTCTCCTTTCTCCAGTTAATTACAGCTTCATTGTTCCTGAAATGATCATCTTCATTGCTTCAGATGTTCCTTCATAGATCTCTGTGATCTTTGCATCTCTCATAGCTCTTTCAACAGGATATTCTCTTGAATAACCATAGCCACCGAAGAGCTGTACACAGCCTCTTGTTACTTCGTTAGCTGTTTCAGAAGCGAAGAGTTTACACATAGCTGCAAGAGGAGCATAGTTACCATGTTTATCTTTCTCAACAGCAGCTCTCCAAACCATAAGTCTTGCTGCGTCAACCTTTGTCTGCATTTCTGCAAGCTTGAACTGTGTATTCTGGAATTTACTGATGTTCTTACCGAACTGTTTTCTTTCTTTTACATATTTAATAGCTTCGTTGATTGCACCCTGAGCGATACCAACTGCCTGAGCACCGATACCGATACGGCCGCCGCCAAGAGCTGTCATAGCGATTTTATATCCGCCGCCTTCTTTACCAAGAAGTCTGTCTGCGGGAACCTTTACATTTGTGAATGCAACTTCGCAGTTTGAAGCTGCTCTGATACCCATACGAGGAATGTTTGTTCCGACTGAAACGCCTTCCATTGTTCTGTCAACGATGAATGCTGACATACCCTTAGGTCCTTTTGACTTATCTGTAAGAGCGAATACTACGAATGTATCAGCGATACCTGCATTTGTTGTGAACATTTTTGATCCGTTAAGGATATAGTAATCTCCGTCTTTATCAGCTGTCGTCTGAACGCCTGAAGCGTCTGTTCCGGCATTGGGCTCTGTAAGTGAGAAAGCACCGATTTTTTCACCGCTGATAAGAGGTCTTAAAAATCTTTCCTTCTGCTCGTCTGTACCGTTTTCATAGATACAAGGGCAGCAAAGTGATGTATGAACTGAAAGTGTGATACCTGTTGAAGCATCAACCTTTGAAAGTTCTTCCATTGCTAATGTATATGTAAGAACGTCGGCACCTGCACCGCCAAGTTCCTGGGGATAAGGTATACCAAACATATGAGCTTTCTGGAGTTTGTCAAGAAGTTCTCTGGGATATTCCTCTTTTTCGTCCATATCTCTTGCGATAGGTCTAATTTCGTTTTCAGCGAAGTTATGGAATAATTCTCTACATAACTGCTGTGTCTTAGTTAATTCAAAACCAACCATTATTTTTCCTCCTTAAAAAGTTGTAATATATTGGGGCGGCATTTGAGCCGCCCTTTATTTATCGACACTCAATTAATTACATCATTCCCATGTTTGCAAGAGGAATAAATACGAAGAGTGTGATGATAGGAATTATGATCTGTGTAATAGCTATATCGAAATAAGCTTCTTTATGTGTAGTCTTGCAGATACCAAGAAGTGTGATCTGTGCACCCTGATGAGGGAGTGAGTCGAGTGTACCTGCTGCGATTGCACCAACACGATGGATGTATTCGGGAGCAACGCCAAGTGATACGAAGAGATCCTTAAGAGCGTTGAATGCAACACCCATACCACCTGAAGCTGAACCACAAGCACCGGCGCAGATAGCAACTGCAACTGCTACGAATACGAGAGGGCTGATGTTCATTCCCTGAACCTTAGCAATAAGGTCTGCGAAGCCCTGTGTGTTCTGAACAACGCCACCGAAACCAACTACGATAGCTGTGTTGAGGATAGAAACACCTGAGTCTGCTGCACCTTTGTTGAATACTTTAACCCATTCATTTATGCCGCCCTTAACTCTCTTGAACATTGTAACTGTAGCAACGATAACACCAAGCATAACTGATGTTTCAACAGGAAGCTTAACTACGTTGAAGCAAACAAGGATAACAGCAATAGGAATGATTGAGATGATGAAGTTAGGAAGATCATCTTCATCTGCACCTTCGAGTTCTTCAGGATCAAGAGCTCTAAGTGTAGGATCATCAAATACAATACCCTTCTTTGTGAACTGTTTTGCTCTCATTTCGAGCCATACAAAGATAAGCACGAACTCAACGATTGAAGCAATTAATGAAGGTGTGAACGCTGCTGTTGAAGGTGTACCAAGGTTTGTCATAGCGATAACGTTCTGGATTGAAGGTGAACCGGGTGCTGTCATTGACCATGTCCAACAACCTGCTGATATAGCAGCGGGAAGAAGTCTTCTTGTGATATTAGCACGTTTGAACATCTGGAGAGCGATAGGATAGATAACGAAGAATACAACGAAACCACTAACGCCACCGAATGTAAGGAGACCTGTGATGCACATGATGATAGGTGCAACAAATTTGTCTCTCGATACTTTTGAAAGTGTCTTAGCAATTGATGCAGCTGCACCTGTGAACTGATATACAGCACCGAAAAGCGCACCAACAAAGAATACTAAGAAGTAGCTTGATACGTAGTTTGCTGCTGCCGGCATGAATGCGCCCTTGAGAGTTTCAAGAATAGGCAGTTTAAAGCAAACGATTACGAAGATACTTACAAGTGGAGCAAGTATAAGTGCATTAAGCTGTTTGAATGCCAGTAAGCTGAATAAAATAAGTGCTACCAGCAGAACTATGATTCCGAACAAATTAGTTTCCCCCTTTTAAATTATTTTTTATTGTAAATTAATTTGTTAGACTGAATTTGTTTCACTTTGTTAAAGTATGAAAACCCTTAATTAATGCTTTAATCTGTATTTAGTTTTTATTTGGCGGCCGTCCGATTCGGACAAAGCGGACAACCGCCGGTTAATATATAATAGGAACTTTTTGGACTAATTTAATTACTTTTTAGCAGCTGACATAACCTGTTTAGCAATGATAACCTTCTGGATTTCTGAAGTACCTTCATAGATCTCTGTGATCTTTGCATCTCTGTACATTCTTTCAACAGGATATTCCTTCATGTAGCCATATCCGCCATGGATCTGCATTGCAAGGTTTGTTACCTCTCTTGCTACCTTTGAGTTATGAAGCTTGCACATTGAAGCCTCTTTTGTGTAAGGTTTGCCTACTGTACGAAGGTATGCTGCATGGTATACCATCCATTTTGCTGTTTCGATTTCTGTTGCCATATCTGCAATGTACCACTGGATTCCCTGA
>Ga0129312_1001083_pt1 | contig 17560 bp, 17 predicted proteins | sample O827metagenome_FD_94434 | JGI IMG/M metagenome (GOLD analysis project Ga0129312, IMG submission 94434) | Orangutan group fecal microbial communities from Wisconsin, USA - O827 metagenome | ecosystem: Host-associated > Mammals > Digestive system > Large intestine > Fecal | place: USA: Wisconsin... | reverse complement strand
AGTGGGATCTGGCGAAGCTATCCCCTAACGAATATTACCACTACATCACCACAGGTGAGTACCCCGCCGGTATGCTGCCGCTATGGGTCAAATGAAAATGTCCTTGACTTGGGGAGCACTTTAGAAAGGTTCGGAAAGCACCGGACAGGGCCAGACGGGATTTTTCTTGTCTGGCCCTGCTTTTTCAGCGCATCTGCTGGCTGATGACCCCACCGATGGCGTCCGCGGCGTCTTGTTTCATCTGCGCCGTGGCGTGAGTGTAGGTGTTCAAGGTGAAGCCAGCCGAGTAGTGGCCCAAGGCACCGGACAGCGTTTTCACGTCCACTCCGCTTTTCAGGGACAGCGTGGCAAAGGTGTGGCGCAGGTCATGAAAGCGGATGTGCTCCGCGCCGATAGCCTTCAGAATTTTGTCATGGGTTCGGCGAAAAGCGTCCGGATCATACATGGTTCCGGTCTTGGGGGACGGAAACAGATACGGGTTTGTTGGGTGCTTTTTGTGCTCGGCAATCAATAGGTCGACTGCCTGCTGAGGGAGAGCCAGCGTCCGCACAGAGTTGCGTGTTTTCGGAGGACTTACAACCAGTTTCCCACTGATTCGATTTACCTGTTTCGTGACAGCAAGCGTCCGGTTTTCAACGTCCAAGTCCGTCCATTGGAGTGCCAGCAGTTCACCACGCCGCAGGCCGGTGGTCAGCTCCAGATAGAAGGCCGCGAGAAGCCCCCGGCGCTCCGCTTCTGCGAGGTACATCCCGATTTTCTCTTGCGGCAGAATTTTCATTTCTTTCTTTTCGAGTTGCGGCAATTTGCAGCCCTGGGCGGGATTGCTGAGGATGAGCCGCTCGGCCACCGCCTGCTCCAGGCAGTTGTGCAGCAGCGTGTGGACGCCTCGCACCACTCTGGGGCTGAGGCTTTTGTCCTTGAGTTCAGGAAAATTTTTGCGCTGAACTCGGCCGGTTTTCTGGAGGTTGTTGTAAAATCGCTGGATCTGAATGGTAGTCAGCTTGTCCAAGGAAATATTTCCAATTCCGGGGATGATGTGGTTCTCGATGTAGTTGGTGTAATAGGCTTTCGTGTTGGGGCGAATACGGGGCTCGGCGTAGACCTCGTACCACGTTTTCACCCACGAACTGACCGTGTAAGTCCCGGCTTTGGATACGTCTAACTTTTGGCTTTCGCTGATCGCGGCTTTGAGTTTCTCCTTGACTTCGGCCTGCGTCTTGCCCAATACGTTCTTGATGATGCGCTTTCCGCTCTTCGGGTCATAGCCTGCGGTGTAGCGGCCCTCCCATCGTCCGTCCTTTCGTTTTCGGATGTTGCCCTCTCCGTTTGCTCGTCTTTTCGGCATGGTATCAGCCCCTTTCGCAACGAACAATACCGTAACCAAGGGAACAAAGCTATCGGAAAACCGGACTGTTATCAAAAAGTTATCATTTGCCCCTCGGAGCCACGCCGCCGTATCTTTGCCTATTGCGGCGCAATTTTTGCGCTGCCAGAAAGCCTTTTTATTGACTACAGCGGCGCAAAATATACACGTTTTATTCCGAAAATCGCCGCTATGCAGAAGTCACTTTTTTGAGTGGTTGAAAACTGCGATTTCCTCAAACGCCTGCGGAATGTCCACCTTGAAAAGTCCACTGTTACGGGGGTCTGACGCCCCTCGCGTTCACCCAAGACTGCGAAAACGCCTCGCAAGGTGCACCTTAGACTGCGGTTTCAAAACCTCTGAAAGCCCCGCACTGCGGGGCTTTGTGGCTGAGAGGGCCCCAATTAGGGGCACCTCTCTTTATCTTGTACTAAAATCGAACGGCCTTCGCCGTCCAAAAATCCGGCTTAAAAAGTTCGGCTTTTCGTCCAAATCCATTCCCGCGAATAGCACCCAAAAGTTACCGTCACAACGCTGTTTCAAACCGCTTCTCATTGCGCTTTTCAACTTCTCGCACAAATGGCCCACGTTTGCTTTCGCGGGTGAAAGCGGGTACACACTCGGCCTTCGGAGAAAATCGCACATAACGGCTCACACGGCGAAACACGGGGCTTCCTTCCCTCGGCCACAGCGTGGCTTTGCGCTGCCAGTGAAATCCATTTTATTCCGCCATGCTTTTATATACATACATTTCCCGGTTCTCTGTGGACCACCACCATCAGCAACAGCTCCATCTCAGACCATCTTTCATCGCGTTTTTCAGCCTCTCGCACAAATGGCCCACGGTCGCTTTTACAGGCGAAAGCGGGTACACACTCGGCTTTGCTCAAAGGATCGCACACAAGGGCTTACACGGCGAAACAGGGGGCGTTTCAGATGGGGATGGTATCACTACCCTCGGACTGTTTCACACGTTTCGGAAACCCTGCGTGGCCAGGGGGCAGAACGGCGTACTTTGCCGCTTTTGGGCCTTGGTCGAGGGGAATCTCGAAGAACGCAGAAAGCCTGCGGAACAGCGATGCGCATGATGCGTGTCGCTGTTCCGAAGGCGTCGCGGCCCCCACTGGGCTGCGTGATCCTGTTGTTCGTCTACTGATGTTGAGATTTTCTGTCTCTGTTTGCAAAGCCTCCGAATAATCTCCCGCAAATGCCATGCGTCCGTCTTCCTACCTAAAATCAATCGCACACAACGGCTCACACGGTGAAATATGTGTGCCCTTGATGTGACGATTCTGGGAGGCTCATGCTATACTGATGTTCACCGGAAGTCGCTCAAAAATTTTTCGTTTTTTGAAAATTGATGTGAGAAATCGTGGTTCAAACGCATTTATAAAGTAGATAAGATAATTTTTTACAAAGGACGAGGTGGTGATATTATGCTGGCGGTTCTGTTAGCTGCATTACAAAGCGATGCGGCTAGGCAAAAATTTATTGAGATCTATGAGCAATATCATGTCCAAATGGAACGGATAGCGATGCGTATTTTGGAAGAACAAAGCGATGCAGTACAAAACGCATTCATGCAGCGGATCTGGCACGTTGAGAAAATTTTTGAGATATCGTCCTTTGCCAGATAGCCGGAGACGTTGACTCGTTCTCTCAATTTTGCCTTGCGTGCCCACTGCCTCTAATTCTCCTGAGTATACAAGATTTTGAAGCCAGCGGAAACACAATCAAGACTTTACATTTAGACCTTTGTTCAGTATAGATTGTAGCTTTGGGACGGGATCACCAGAGAACAACCGCAATATTTTACTGGGAATATTACAGTCCCAGCATAATGTTTAGAATTTCCGCGTCCGTTTCTCGCATGCCGTATCGGGCCATGCGGCCTACATTCTCTATCGTCTGCTCCACATTGGAACCGATGATGCCCTCACCAGCCGCAAATCCCAGATATGCCTTTGCCATCTGATAGCCATTTAGTCCGGCATCCACCGCCGCGGCAATTTTCGCCGCGCAGGAGGATTTGGCTCCGTCACAGACCATACCAGAGCAAATACCCAGTGTGTTAATGATGGTCCGGGAAATCAGATCGGCCCTTCCGCCGTCCAGATAGGCGATACCACAGGCGGCACCACAACCTGCACTCGTTGCACCGCAGAAAGCGGACAGGCGTCCAATCCCGGTTTTTTGATGAATGGTGATCAGGTCAGATACGGCGAGAGCTCGCAGAAGTGTATCATGGGATGCCCCTATGACCTCAGAGTAAGCAATTACTGGCAGTGAGGCGGTCATACCTTGGTTACCACTGCCAGAGACGATGATTACCGGTAACTCACATCCATTCATTCGGGCGTCAGAATCGGCGGCGGCCACTGCCCGCAGTCGCACGGGTACGTTTTCCCCATAAAGGTCCAGCAGTGTGCGACCTACCTCGGCCCCCCAACCGCCGCGCATCCCCTCTTGGGAGATGGCGGTGTTGTAAGCAATCTGACGCTCTAACACAGGAGCCACATCCTCTGGAGATAGACAGTCTGCAAAGGCAACGATCTCTTCCACGTTAAGACAGGAGCGATCTGTTTGCGCAGGTTGCGCTGCCTGCCCGTTTTCCCTTTTGAACAGGCATTGGCCGTCCTGTTGAATGCAGGTAATATTGGTGTGAAAATCCACAATCTCGCAGATGGCCGTATGTCCCATGGCACTCAGAGTTACCAGAATATAAAATACCTTTCCGTTGTGAGCGGGTAATACCTGCATGGTGCAATTTTGAAGGAATCGACCCATTTCCGCAATTTCATCTTGGCTCACATGTGACAAGACCTGAAGGTTCAGATCAGGACGCCCGCCAACAATACCTGCAGTAGCTGCGGCTTCAAGGCCCTTCATGCCGCCTGTATTAGGTACAGTGACCGCTTTTACATTTTGATGATATTACCGCTAACTTCTACACGGCAGGTATCAGGTAGGGTTCCAAGTGCTTCCCTGGCCTTCGCTGCGGCAAGAGCCACGGCGATTGGCTCTGTGCAACCCATGGCAGGAATCAGTTCCTCTTCCAAAATTTTCAAATACTGCGCATAGTGCGCTGTTTGTCTCTCTCCCATCTTCCATCCTCCATTTAGCTTTTTGTCGCCTTGTGCTTGCTGTATTCAAACACCCAAAAGATCGCCGCCAAAATGATAACAGCGCCGATCACAGAAGTAGCGCTGAGAGTTTCTTTAAAAATCAGATAGCTCAAAAACGCCGTAAAGACCACGCCGGAGTACTGGTAAATACTGACCTCGGATGCCGGAGCTTGTTGATAGGCAAAGGTCAGCAGATATTGTCCGCCTGCGGCAAAAATACCGATCATGACCAGCATACCTATTACTTTTAAAGAGGGGACCACAAAAGTAGGAATCATCAGCAGTCCTGCGCAGACTGTGCTGAACAGGGAAAAATGGAAAATGATGACCGATGCGCCAATAAAACGTTTGGTATAGGACAACAGTGTATAGGCAAGTCCTGCGACCATGGCAGCACAAAGAGCACACAGCAGTGGCAAAGGATTGGAATCAAAGGAAGGTTGCATGGAGATATATGCCCCTACCAAACATAGTCCGATGGCGCAAATCTGTACTTTGGAAACCTTTTCTTTTAGGATAGGACCTGCAAACAGCGTCACAAATACAGGTGATGCCCGATTTAGCATGGCGACATCTGCTTGTCGGGCATGTCCTGTTGCATAGAAAAAGAGAACAATGCCCAAAAACCCAAAAAAGGAACGGCCCCACATAGACCAGCCGCCTTTTTTCATTTCTGGAATCAAATCGATTTTTTCCTTACGGACTGAGATGCCTGCAATAAACAAACTGACAAGGTTTCTGAAAAAAACCTGTTCAAAGGTGCCGACTTCCGAAGAACTCAGCTTTACGAACACCTGCATAAAGGAAAAAGAGAGCGCTGACAGCAACATCAGTGTTACTGCCTTTGTTTTTCTTCCACCCATTGGAAATGACCTCCGTTTTTCACTTAGGCTGGGCCGGCTTCACGCAGCCGCCTCCGCCATATCTTTATAAAACACATGTAGCTATCAGCGGAGGAAGCTCCTGCTTCCCCCGCCTCCACTTGAAATTAACGGCTTTTGATATCTCAAGGGATAGGCGGCAAAAGTCGCCTATCCCTTGAGGGGTATGATGCATCATTCGGTTATCGAACATCAAAAAGTATACGCAGACCAGCTGACAAGATCAATAGTCACCATTATAGCTGGTGCCGTGGGGAGTTGTCCAGCTATAATCCCCCAGCTTTTCTGCCTTGGTCTCCTCGCCATTGGCCACCCGGAGGATCAGGTCGTACAGCTCCCGGCCACTCTCCTGCAGGGTCTTTTCACCGTAAAGCATGGGCTTTGCGGAGTAGTCGATCATATCCTCCAGCTTGGTGGCGGTGGAGGGGTTGCCGGTAATCTTGATGGTGGTCATACAGGCGTTGCCGATGGGGTTGCCCCGGCCGGTGGTGAACAGGCAGATGTGGCAGCCGCTCATAGCCAGCGTGGTGGAGGCATAAGCATCGTTGGCACCCTGGGCCTGGTTGATGCCCCAGTTGCCAGGACCGGGAACGCTGTCGCCACAGTCCAGAATACCCAGAATGCGGCCGTGGCCCTGGGTCTTGAAGCTGCCCAGGTTCTTTTCGGTCATAGTGGTGAGGCCGCCGGCCTTATTGCCGGGAGTGGGGTTCACCTGAGAGAGGCCTTTACCACCCCGGCGAGTGCAATCTTCGTTGAAGAAATCACCAATTTCCATCAGGCGCATACCGATCTCATAGGAACCGGCGTTGGTGGGATAGCCACCCCGACCACAAATCTGCACGGATTTGCCGCCGACAGCCAGGTGCATATCGATGGCCTCACCTACGGCGGGATTAGCGGACAGACCGCTGGTCCAGTCAGAGCCGCCGTTGTAGCCGCTGATAATCAGGCCGCTGAGGGGACAGGGCTCCCGCTTCTGAGCAGCTGCCTGATCTTTCAGCTCATTGACGGCTTCGATACCATCAGCGATAGCCTTCGTCACACCGCCTTCGGACTGGATGCTGATATTCACCACAGGACGGCCGGTCTTGCGGATGGCCTCGGCCACCTCCTCGGGATTGGTCTGCTGGCAGCCCAGAGACAGCAACACTACACCGAAGGTGTTGGGATGCGTGCCTGCCGTGATAAAGCCCTTGAGGGTGCGGGCAAACCGGTCGGGGAACTCACCACAGGCAGCGTCCACAAAGGTGGCGGGCACGTTGCAGGCACTGCTGATGCGCTGGGCGGCGTTGTTGGAGCACTGTACCAGGGAAATCACTAGCACCTGGTTGCGGATGCCGAAGGAGCCGTCCGCGCGCTTGTAGCCCATAATGGTTTCGGGCAGGTGCAGTTCCTCTTTGGTATAGATGGGCTTGTCGGTATAGTCCAGCGCGTCGGGAGCCATAGAGCGGTAGTAGGCCCGCTGCTCCTGATTGATCTCCTCAAAATCATCGTAAACATTGTTCTCGTGGACCCAGTCACCCTTTTTGATATCCTGGGTGGCTACGCCGATGTGTACACCGTACTTGATGATTTCTCCGCCCTTGGGGATATCTACACGGGCGATCTTGTGACCCTCTTTGATAAACTGATTAGCAGTCAGTTCTTCACCGGCCACCAAGGTGGCCTCACCAGCCTCAATGGGTTCCACGGCAACAGCAACATTGTCGTGAGGCTCAATCAACATGGATTTTTTCAAGATATTCATTCCTGAGTTCTCCTTCGTTTTTATCTCTCGTTTATCAATTTGCGTGGAGAGGAAATTCTTCAGCTATTCGTTCCATGATCTCCTGTAAAATGAATCGAGGAGTTGCCAAATTAACTCGCTGGAAGCCCTCGCCGCCGAGTCCAAACATAGTGCCACCATCCAGCGCTACGCCAGCACCGTGAATCATGCGGCGGTCCAACTCCCGATCATCTGGCTCTAATTTGTGAAAGTCCATCCACAGGAGATAGGTTCCTTCCAGAGGTGCAATCCAAACCTGTTCGCCCCAAGTTTTTGCGGCAAAGTCCCGGACATAGGCTTCATTTTCCCGGATGTAGGAAAGGCAAGCCTCCAACCATTCTTCACCATGTTCCCAGGCTGCCTTGGCCGCCACGGGAGCAAAGAAAGTGGGATGTGCGCGGCAATAGCGGTCATACACCGAATCAAAGGCCTTCCGTCGGGTTGCGTCCGGGATCATGATGCAGGAAAAGGACATACCAGCCAGATTGAAGGTTTTGGACGGCGCATGACACACAGCACAGTTCTCTGCATAGGCATCCCCCAGGGAGGCAAACACGGTATGACAGTGGCCCGGCGCGATCAGATCGCTGTGAATTTCGTCAGCAATGACGAACACATGATGCTTCAGGCAGATGTCGCCTATTCGCTGTAATTCCTCCCGAGTGTAGACCCGGCCCACGGGGTTATGGGGATTGCACAGCACAAAGGCCCGGCAGTCGGGCAAGGCAGCCTTTTTTTCAAAATCCTCAAAGTCGATCTCATAGTGTCCATCCCGCAGCCGCAGGAGATTGCTGATGACCCGCCGACGCTGGGTGCGAATAGAGTTTCCGAAGGGGTAGTAGACCGGTTCCTGGATCAAGACACCATCGCCCTCTTCTGTTACTGCTTGGAGCAACAGGTTGATGGCTGTGACCACCCCTGGCGTGTAACGGAACCACTCTGCCCGGGCATTCCAATGATTCCTGCGACGTTGCCAGGATAGGTATGCCTCGATTACATCCGCACCTACATGAGTATAACCATACATGCCATTTTTTGCGGCGTTTATAATGGCATCCTGTACAGCCGGCGCGGTTTTGAAGTCCATGTCCGCAACCCAGGCGGGGAGGACGTCCTCTCTGCCGAATTGCTCTTTCAGTACTGTGGGGGACCACTTGTTCTGATGCCATGGAGTACGGCTTTCAAAAGAGTCGAAATCAAATGTCTGCAAACTATCCTCTCCTTCTCAGTGTATAGCAGGCGTCAGCTTTACAGATTGTTGATCTCCCGCACAAAGTGGCACTTAACGAAATGCCCTGGTTCCACCTCTTCTAACGTGGGTTCCTGATTGAAACACTCCGGCTTTGCGTAAATGCAGCGTGGAGCAAAGCGGCAGGACTTGGTCACGTTGATGGGAGAGGTGATCTCTCCCTTCAGGATGATCTGGTTGTCCGGGGCGTTATACTTTGGCAGAGGGATGGCGGAGATCAATGCCTTGGTATAGGGGTGATACTGATGGGAAAAGAGCTCGGAAGAGCTAGCTTTTTCCACCATCTGACCAAGGTACATGACTGTGATGTCATCAGAAATATGTTTAACTACGGACAGGTTGTGGGTGATGAACAGATAGGTCAGGTTCCGCTCCTTTTGCAGCTCCATCATTAAGTTTAGGATTTGAGCCTGAATGGATACGTCCAAGGCAGACACCGGCTCATCGCACACGATCAGCTTGGGATCCAGGATCAACGCGCGAGCGATACCGACGCGCTGACGCCGGCCACCATCCAACTCGTGAGGATACAGGGAATAGGTGCGTTCTGCCAGGCCCACAACGTCCATGATCTCATGGACTTTTTTCTCCCGCTCCGCCTTGGTTTTGCAGAGGTTATAGATTTTCAGAGGTTCGGCGATGATATCGCCGATAGACATACGCGGATTCAGGGACGCATAGGGGTCCTGAAAGATGATCTGCATGTCCTTGCGCAATTCTTTCAGTTTAGCATTGCTGACATCGGAAATATCCTCACCCTGAAACACAATGCGACCATCTGTCCGCTCGTGCAGATGAAGGATCACACGCCCCAGTGTGGATTTTCCGCAGCCGGACTCGCCTACGATGCCCAGCGTTTTACCAGCGTCTACGCTAAAAGTCACACCATCCACAGCGTGGAGGGTCCCTTTCTTTGTTGCAAAATATTTTTTCAGGTCTTCAACTCTCAGAATTTCAGCCATTGTCAAACCTCCGTATCACTGAAGCGGTTGCAGCGAACCATGTGGGTGTCGGAAATCTTGACCGGCTTGATATCGCCGCTTCTGCACGCCTCGGTCGCATAGGGGCATCTGGGATTGAATTTGCAGCCCTCTGGCAGATTAGATGGATCGGGCACAGAGCCTTGGATAACTTTCAAGGTTGCGGCGTCGTTCTCAATGTCGGGCAGAGACTCAAACAGGCCAATGGTGTAGGGATGACGTTTATCCGTGTAGATATCCTTAAGGGTGCCAGACTCTATGATCTCGCCTGCATACACCACGGCTACCTTATCGCAAATTTTGGCCACGACTCCCAGATCGTGAGTGATGAGGACAAGAGAGGTGTTATACTCTTTTTGCAGATTCCGCATCAGCTCCAACACCTGGGCCTGAATGGTCACGTCCAGAGCCGTAGTGGGCTCATCTGCAATCAGTAACTCCGGGCTGCAAGCCAGTGCAATGGCGATCATCACACGCTGCTTCATGCCGCCAGAGAACTGATGAGGATAGTCATCACAGCGACTGCCGGGGATACCCACCTGCTCCAGCATCTTTTTTGCACGCTCGCGTGCCTCTGCCTTGGTGATTTTGTTGTGCAGCAGGACAACCTCGGCAATCTGCGCACCGACAGTCATCACCGGATTCAGGGAGGTCATGGGGTCCTGGAAGATCATGGATATCTTGCCCCCCCGGATCTCCCGCATCTGTTTCTCCGGCAGTGTCAGAAGGTTTTGTCCTTCAAATACAATGGAACCGCCCACGATTTCTCCAGGAGGATCGGGCACTAAGCCCATGATGCCTAACGCGGTAGTGGTTTTGCCAGCACCGGTCTCACCCACGAGGCCGATACTTTCGCCACGCTCCAGCGTGAAAGATACGCCGTTGACCGCGCGGACCGTTTCTTCATCCGTCACATAGCGGATCTGGAGGTCGGAAACCTCTAAAATTTTGTCAGACATAGTGATTTTCCTCCTCCCTTTATTTCTTCAGCCTGGGATCCAGGCAATCCCGCAGGCCATCGCCTACCACATTGAGAGCATAAACCACAGCCATAATAGCAAGGCCGGGGATGACGGTCAGATACGCCTGTGTGCGGATATACTTTCGCCCAGCGGAGAGCATGGCGCCCCACTCAGGCATGGGAGCCTGAATGCCAAAGCCAAGAAAACTCAAAGCGGAGGCGGAAATGATGGCACCGGCCATAGCCAGAGTAGCCTGCACGATCAGCGCAGAGATAGAGTTAGGCAAGATGTGGTGCAAAATGATACGGGTGTTACTGGCACCGATAGCCCGTGCTGCCTCTACGAACTCCTGCTCACGAGTGGCCAGCACCGAAGCACGAACTACACGGGCAAATTTTGGCGTAGAGGACAGGCCGACAGCCAGCATTAGGTTGAACAGACTAGAGCCGAGAGCGGACACGATGCACATTGCCAGCAACATTTGGGGAATGGCCATAAACAGATCCATGCAGCGCATGATGATGTTGTCCAGTTTGGGATAGTATGCGGCGATCACGCCGAGGAAGCCTCCAGTTAAAACGGAAATACCAACAGCAAGGAAACCGATGGACAGAGAGTAACGGCTACCGTAAATCAAACGGCTCAGCACATCACGACCCAAATTATCCGTACCGAAAGGATACTGCATACAAGGGGCGATCATGGCGCGATTGGCATCCTGATCGTCGTACCAGTAAGGCGCAATTTGCTTAGCAAAAATAGCCACCAGAACAAACAAGATCAAAACGATCAATCCCACTACTGCCTGCTTGTTTTTCTTAAAACGTCTCCAGATTTCGGAGAGCATGGTATGCTTTTTTTTCATGCAGTTTTTTGCGCTCCCTTCTTCTTGGAGTGGGCAGAGCCGCCCTTAGATGTTTCATACATGGTTTTCATGCGAGGATCGATAAATGTGTAAATGATATCCACGATCAAATTCAAAATAGCGGACACAAAGGCGATCAGCAATACGCAGCCCTGCACGGCAGCGTAGTCGCGGGCGTTCAAGGAATCAACCAGATATTTGCCAACACCTGCGATGGAGAAAATGACCTCTGTGACGATGGAGCCGGCCAGCAGAACGCCCAACTGGAGGCCGATTACAGTTATAATGGGGATCATGGCGTTACGCAGTGCATGGTGGATCACGACAGCCCAGTAGGTCTGACCCTTGGCCTTAGCCGTGCGGATATAATCTTGCCGCATGACCTCCAGCATAGAACTGCGGGTGGTTCGCATGATGGTTGCAGAAGAATTTACGCCCAAGGCGATTACCGGCATGACCATCTGCTTCCAAGAGCTTCCGTAGCCGGAGGGGGGAAGCCAGCCCAACCACACAGAGAACACAAGGATCAGCATTAGGCCCTGCCAGAACATGGGCATGGAAATGCCAAACAGGGCGCAACCCGTTGAAAGGGAGTCCCAGATCGTATTCTGTTTCAATGCTGAGATAATACCGAAGAATATGCCCAGAATAATACCGAGCACTATACTCCAGGCGGAGATGTCAAAGGTTACTTTAAAACGGACCAAAAGCTCATCGAGCACAGGGGTGCGGGAACGGTAGGAAAGACCCAGATCGCCTTTTAGCAGGCCGCCCAACGTGCGGCCAAGACGCTCCCAGTAAGTGCCGTTGATACCCATTTCCACACGGTATGCCTCCACAGCTTCTGGCGTAGCGTTGTCACCCAGCGCCAGATAAGCGGGGTCGCCGGGAGAGAAGTACAGAATCGTAAAAACGATAATTGTGACTCCGATCAGGACGGGGATGATCCAGAGGAGTCGCTTAACAATGTATTTCAGCATAGTTGCTCATATCTCCTATTCCCACATGAAGCTGCAAATTTGGAGAAAAAATTCATCATTTGCAGTTTTAAGGTATAAAAATAGGGGGGTGAATATACAAGGTGCAATTCACCCCCCACGCCAGTTAAACAGTTAAGCTATAAAGAGATTGATTAGAAGTGGACATACTTCAGCAGAGGAGCCTGGTAAGCACCATTGCGGAAGCCCTGGACAGAAGCGTTCAGGCAGTGGATGTCCTCCTGCTGATAGATGGGAACGATGATGCACTCATCCAGAACCTTTTGCTGAATGGCGGCGTTCATCTCGCTACGCTTGGCAGAGTCCACTTCCTGAGCGGCAGCGTCAATCATAGCGTCCATCTCGGGATCGCTGTAACCGAAGATGTTGTTGGGGGAATTGGTGTAGAAGAAGCGGTTAGCAAAGTCGATATCACCGTTGGTGGGAGCGATGCCCCAGGTATAGATATCAAAGTTGTGCTCCACCTTCAGAGCCTGCGCGTTGGTTGCGGCGTCCAGAGCCACGATTTCCACATTGATGCCGATCTGGGACAGGGCATTGGCGAAGAACTCACCGTAGGCCTGACGCAGAGCCATGTGGCCGACATGGTAACGGCAGGAGAAACCGTTGGGATAGCCAGCTTCGGCCAGCAGTTCCTTGGCCTTTTCCAGGTTGTACTTATAAACGGGGTAGTCCACATGCCAGGGAGAATCAGCCTTGGCGATAGAGTCGGTCACGTTGTCAGGGAGAATGCCCTTGGCAGGCTGGCCAACACCATCCATGCAGACGTTCCAAGCACCATCGATGTCCAAAGCGTAGGCAATGGCCTGACGGACGCGGACATCGGTGAAAGGCTCCTCACGCTGGTTGAAGCTCAGGTAGCAGTTATCCATGGTGTACTCACGGAACAGCTGAACAGCGGAGTTAGCCTCGGCAGCAGCGATATCCACACCAGAGAGGTTGTAGCAGATGTCAGCGCCACCAGTCTCTACTTCGATGTAGCGGTTACCGTCCTCAGAAATAACCTTGAACTCCACGGTCTTGATAGCGGGCTGACCCTCCACATAGTAGTCCTCAAAGGCATTGAGCTGAACGGTGTTGCCGATGGACCAGTCACCCCAAGTATAGGGGCCGGAGCCGATATCCATGTTGGCCCAGTCACCATTGCCTTCTTCATAGCCCTTCTTGCTGAACATAACGCAAGTAGGATAGGACAGGTTGGCGATCACAGGCATGTAAGCCTGATCCATCACGATGACAAAGGTCTTATCGTTCACCACGTAGCTTTTTTCCAGATCCATGTGGTCGGTTACAGACTTATTGGCGCTTTCACGCAGGCACTGCAAAGAGAAGAGGCAGTCCTCGGCGGTCAGGGGCTCGCCGTTGTGGAACTTCACACCGTCACGCAGGGTAATGGTCAGCTCCGTGCCGTCATCGTTGAACTCCCACTTTTCGGCCAGCAGAGGCTTGTACTCCTGATCGGGAACGGTGCGCTCGATCAGGGTCTCATACACCTGAGCCTTGATCTTGATGGTATCGTTGGTGGTGCTGCCGTTGATTGGGTCCTTGTCCGCCATGTCAGCCTGAACAGCAATCACCAGATTGTCCTTAACAGCAGACGTGTTTGTGCTGTTATCACCAGTGTTGTCCTTGCTGCCACCGCCGCACGCAGTAGCCATCATGCAGACGCACATGGCAGCAGCCAGAATTCGAAGTAACTTCTTTTTCATCTTGTCTTGCCTTCTTTCTTTCGTATTATCTTGTAAAATTCAGCTTTGCCGAATAATACCACATGAAATGTGTTGGGGTGTTTTGGCGTCAAATTTACTTTTGACTTCCAATAAATCAGAATTCAATATTTTCAGGTAAGCAGATGTGCGAAATGAATTTGTGGACTTTTAGAAGCGATCAAAGCTAACGATAGCCTCCAAATTCTTTTTCTGTTTGCGGGGGCTATCATCGTCGCCATAGCCCATGGCCACCATAGAAACCACCCGAAGCTCATCGGGGATGCCCAGGACCTTCTTCACGGCATCCTCCTGAAACGCACAGACAATACAGGTGTCCAGCCCCTGCTCTGTCGCTTCCAGCAAGGCGAAGCCGGTAGCCAGAGACATATCCACTACATAGCCATATTGACCGCATGGCATTAGAAAATCTAATGCGCCGGTAGCACAGAATACCAGCACGACACCGGCCTCTTCCACCATGGGCTGGGTCTCGCCCTGCTCCCGCAGCTGCTTTTTAAGCGCGGGGTCCTGCACGGCGATAACCCGGATGTTCTGATCGTTGTGGCGGGAGGGGGTCAGCCGGATGGCCTCCAGAATAGCCATTAGCTTTTCAGCCTCCACCGGGCGGGATTGGTATTTTCGCACGCTCCGGCGGGCTTGCATGGCTTCCATTACGTTCATAACGTGTATCCTCCCCGCTCAACGGACCATTTCTTGGATCTCGGCAGCGGTCTTTCCGGCCAGGCCCAGTTTCTCGGCGGTGCGGCCTTCCTTCCAGAAGTCTCGACCGCAGACGGCGCTGGCGATGTTGACGAAGGAATCCATCATAGGGGTGGCGATACCCAAGGAGTGGCCAACGGAGGCCAGGGGTACCAGGCCGCTCATGGTGTCCTCCACGATGAAGCGGTGCTTGGTGTTGGTGGGGTTGCGCAGAGCCTTGTAGGACTCGATGCTCTGGATCAGATCATAAAGATTATCCTTCTTTTCCAGCTTATAGGTCTTGGTCAGCATGGAAATGAGGTCCAGGGCGTCCACACCCAGAGCACGGCACACAGCCACGCGCTCTTTGTCGCAGGCGGAGATGATGTCAGCAATGTGGGGGGTAATTCCCTCCATATAGTAGTCATAGCTCTCGCCCAGGTCCATCTTGTTCACGTTCATCAGGCTGGGGATGGGGTGCAGCATGGCGCCTGCGCCCTCGAAGCCGGTTTCCAGCACGTTGGCAGCGGGCTTCAGGCAAGGGAAGATAGGGCCCAGCACTTCCAGCAGCTTGGTCACATCGCCGGCAGGCAGGGTTGCCACGGGTACATGAACCTTCAATCCGGTGTGCAGGATATTGCCGATCTCGTAGCTGCGGCAGCCGTACATCAGGTCACCGGCCTCCGCGATGATGAGGTCCTTGCCGCAGCCATTTTCACCACGTAGCACATGAGCGATCTCCAGTGCCCCACCGCAGTGGCCAGGGTTCAGCATGACGATCTGACCATCTTTCAAATAGGGCTTGATCTGAGTGGCAATGCTACCATGAGCGTCGGTGGTGGAAACGATCATCACTACATCCACATCAGTCATGACCTCTTCAATACTGTCGGTAATAACTGCGGGTTTTGCCTCGCACTGAATAACACCGGTGACTTTGATGGCGTCCAATTCCTGAAGACGATGAATCTTCTCCTGGTCGATGTCATACAGTCTGACGTTGTAGCCTTTATCGGTCAGGATTGCGGCCATGCTTTGACCGCCTGCGCCTGCGCCAATGATTGCGAACTTCAACATGCTTGAACCCTCCTGCTTTCTTTCTTTTGGCTAACTATCTGCTTGATTTTGTAAAAAATGCCAGATATAATACAAAATGAATATAATTTGCTTTATATTTATGTTACCACAACATAAACAAAAGCGGATATATGTGATAAATGCCATAGCTTATACGAATTTGATATGAGATACGCTAACAGGTGGACAAACTGCCTGGGTATTGTTTTTTGGAAGAATAGGCGCATAAAATGCGCGGAGAATGGAGGAATCTCCTTATGACATTTTTACAACTCACTTTTGCTGTGGAGGTGGCTAGGAATACCTCTATCAATAAGGCCGCCGAACAGTTATATACCTCTCAAAGCAACGTCAGTAACAGCATCAAGGCGCTGGAGGATGAACTGGGTATCCGCATTTTTGACCGCACAAAGAAAGGCGTGTCTGTCACAGCAACGGGACGTGAATTCCTTAGCTATGCGCAGGAGATCCTCGATAAAATGGACTTTGTGGAAGACCTTTATAAAAAGAGCCGCCTGCACCAAGAGTATTTTAGCGTGTCGTCCATGCGATCTTACTTTCTCAGCTCTCCTATTACGAATCTTTGGCCCTATATTGAACACGGCTATAACGGGAACCGCATTTATATTCGATTAAAAAAGCTTTCCTTCAATGATGTGATGGACGATGTGCAAGGCGGTCAATCCGATCTGGGTGTGGTTTTTTTGACAAAGGATCACCGTCAGAGAGTGGAGCGGTTGTGTAATGTCAAGGATCTGGAATACCATGAGTTAGGTGAGAGCCATATTAGTCTCGTTATGCAGAAAGATCACCCCGTTTTGGAGGCAGACGACCCCAAAAGCCACATAACAGATTATCCCTATGTGGTTTCGGAGAGCACGGAGAGCTTTGGCCGGTTTTATGATGACTCTTCTCCATCTATCCACCGTCTGTTCGAAGAACCTCCACAGTGTATCATCTCCATCAATGACAGCGCAGGCAGTCAAGATATTGTGGCCCAGAGCAACAGCTTTTTCATTAGCTCTACCACATGGCAGCATCCTCAGCACTATACCTTTACATCTCTGCCACTAAACGAAAATGACAACAATATCCTGACCCATTACTATATTCTACGGAAGGATGCCAAACACCATCCTCTGACATATCTGTATATTGAGGAATTGAAGAAAATGTTTGGTTCCCTTTAAACTTGGTGCCACGGTTCAAGTGGTGTTTCGTCATATCGGTTCTAAAATCTGAATCCGCAGGGGGCTCCTTGTGTGCAAAAGTGACGAAATCGTTTTTGCTACAAGTTGAATACAAGCGAATAGAGGCTTGGCACAGCGTATGAGACATATTGTGCTTTACTGTGTTGCGGCCGAGTGAGCCGATAGCGTCCACGTCTCGCATTGGGAACGGGAGCTGTATACAAGGTTTGGCCAGCGCGGTCAAAAGCGTGGCGTATTCCGTTGTAACGCAGGGGAGTGGTCGGCTATTGTAGGCATAGATGGTGGTTCTCTCTGTGCTGTGTCTGCCTTGGCAATAGGGTGATTTAATACCGACAAAGCTCCATTCGACCTGGGTGGTGTCATCCATCTGGCTTGTGCTGCACCCTTCGATTCGGTGAGGGGCACGGTCTTAATGACTTGTTTTTCCGGTAGGGTCTGCACCAATGCAGTGTCGATCTTTTCTTTGCCGCTGTTGAAGTCCTCCATCGGGGGCCAATCTGCTTTTCTCGGCGTAGAGCTCCGATTGACCCACGCCGTGACCCACGAACAGAATTAAACTGTACCCAAGAAAATGGACACGAGATTTTGACCCATGGCCCCGTTCGGCGGACACGCATTTGACCCATAGGGTCAGAAGCGCCGCACCTGTGTTATGATAGAACTACCGAACGGAGGT
>Ga0129312_1001082_pt1 | contig 17567 bp, 17 predicted proteins | sample O827metagenome_FD_94434 | JGI IMG/M metagenome (GOLD analysis project Ga0129312, IMG submission 94434) | Orangutan group fecal microbial communities from Wisconsin, USA - O827 metagenome | ecosystem: Host-associated > Mammals > Digestive system > Large intestine > Fecal | place: USA: Wisconsin... | reverse complement strand
CGACGGAATATAGTCTGCCACCGGCGGATTTTTAAGTTTCGCGATCCGCAGCGCGTTTAAAAGCTGGATCAGGCCGCCGCAGGCGGAAAAATCACCGATCATCTCTGCCGTCAGATGCGGCATTAGGAACTCCGAGAGTCCATAAAATACCATCAGCATGATTCCCAGCGGAATACTGATGAGGGATAATACCCATCCGCTGCTTCCCGCAAAGAATACGGACGCAACACAGTCCATGATCGTCTTCGTCATGAGCACCGTTGTGTCCCCCTCAAACCCCAGTGTCAGCGCTCCGATGATTCCCGTTGTGCTGATACAGTATAAGGTAAAGGCGACAAGAAGTGTCTGTGCTGTCTCACTTCCTCCCGTTGCCGGTAGAAGTTTTGAGATATTCGCAAGCCGTCTGTCGATTCCAATGATATGACCGATCGTGCCGCCGATCAGGAGCGCCAGCACCGCCGCCGACATATGGACCGCCTTTCCTAAAAGTCCCACTCCGACCGCCGCCGAGATCACCGACAATGCAAGATTGATACTCTCATTCAAAGATCCCGAAATATGTTTCTTCATCGCGCACCCGGCAAGCGTTCCAACAATCACACCGGCTACATCAAGTAAAATTACAGATGGCATATATTTTTCCTACGCTTTCTTTAGTTTTCCTGTCAGAATGACTGCCACCAGAGATACCGCCGCGATTCCCACCGCGTATAAGAACATGATTACAGGTCCCTGCGCGGAAATTACCTGTGCGTATGTCGGCATCAACGCGAATGTTACAAGTCCGCAGATCGTATAAGCAAGGCTGTAATCCGCTAATGCGCAGCTCTTGGAATCCGGATCCGCGATTCTTAAAAGGAGAATTCCCGTGAGGAACACGCCTGTGTTCATTCCAAACATCGCGATCATATGTTCAAACCAGTCATCCTTCAAGGTCCACTTACTTGTATACCACAAAATTGCCCATGTCGCAATCATTCCAATTACAGCCATCACAAGCATCGGCGCGAGATACGCGGATACTGTCTTTAAGTTCAGACTGGATACGGCAGCGATAACCGCATATTCCGTCATGGTTCCTGTGATCCGGCCTTTGATCTTGCCGTCTACCAGATAGTCCACGCCAGTCTTGCACATTACATACCAGACAATGAACATAATCGCCATCGCGAATGCCCAGACACTGAGGCTGCTGAGAATCGGAATCTTATACGCCTTACATGCGTTTAAGATCATGTAGGAAACACCACAGACTACGAGGATCAGTGCAAGGTGAAAAGCAAGGACATCGATGGAAGAGGAATGGGTGGTCTCTCTTCCTGCTGATTTCTGCTTAGCCGGATCTTTTTCATAGCCGATCCGGATGTCTGCTGGAATTGCGCCCGGTTTATCAAGGAAATGGGTGTATCCTTTTCTCGCTGCCACATTGATCAGGAACATTCCGATCAGAATTCCGCCGACCAGTCCAATCGTTGCCATCGTGATCTCAACACCCTGTGCAGTTTCCCAGTAATCAGCTCCAACTGCTTCCAGAAGATTTGCTAATGTTCCGGCACTTCCGTGTCCACCGGCAAATCCCATATTTAATTCCCATCCAAATCCGTCATACAGATCCGTTCCAAGGACACCGAATCCAAGATGCACACCAAATCCGACTGCCAACTGTACACCGGTCGCAAGAAGCATGATCCAGAAACATTTCGCCACTTCAATCGTCCGCCCGCCATTTTCTTTTAATGACAGCCCAAGCGGAACTGCCGCAACGACTGGTACGATCAGTACTCCCGGCATGGATGCGTATGTGACACTCCAACTTTCCGGAATCGGGATCACATTCAGCACCTGTGGTCCAAGAATTAAGAGCAGGAATCCTCCAATAACCGACGCAGGAAGGAACGTATTCTGGAATATTTTTATCTTGGCGCGAAGCACCATACCTATGATCAAAAACAAGCTAAGTAAAGTCATGCTCTGAAGCAGACCAGTAAGATCTCCACCTGACATATGCATTCTCCTTTTTGGTATTTGTTTTGTATTCTAATTGTATGGCACCTAACAATTATGTTGCTAACAATATACTCTCTCTTTTCCCCTATGTCAAGATTGTGTTATGGATTTAATTCATTTTTCTAAAATATTTCCCAATGTTTCTAAGGTTCCTTTTCTATTTTCTGTATATTCGTGTATTCTCGCGCCAAGTGCGGTCGCTTGCGGCAATCTACATCTTCGCGCGAATGCGCATCTTAGGACCATAAAAAGCAGATACCCTGTGTATCTCCACAAAGTACCTGCTCTCCTATCTATTTCCTGTTTTTTTCTTCTTCATTTTGCTTAGCAAGAGACTTCTGCAACTTTCCCAGAAGTCTCATAAGCTCCTGATATTCCTCATCTGAAAAATCCTCGAACCACTGGCTATTAATATCTTCATAGAATTTTTTTACCTGCACCAGTTTTTCTTTTCCATGATCTGTCAGATAGATCAGCGTCTCCCGGCGGGACTTTGGATTCTGCCTCCGTTCAATAAGCCCCTGCTTTTCCAGTGTATTCAATACACCGGACACGGACGCCGCCCGGAGAAAAAATCGGTCCGCAATGTCCTTCTGCCTGCACCCATCGTTCTCACCGAGAAACCGCAGCATCTTCGGCTGACCACGATGAAGGCCGATCGCCTCAAGACGGTCATAGAAAAATTCCGTGGAGGTAGCCTCGATCAGGTTCCACATATCCACGTAATCAATATACTTATTTGAACTCATAAGCTTATTTCCCCTCTACTTACCATTCACCAGCCTGTTCCCACCAGATTATCCCCGTGGACCCACACTGTAATCAGTATAACATGGCAAAATACTTTCCCGCAAGACCACAGAAACAGGATTCTATATTAATATTTTCCGCATGCGTGCGTACATTCCGCATGCATTTCCAGGTAAAGTAAAAACCCCAGAGTCCTTATAAATTAAGGATTCTGAGGCTCTCAATGAGAGGCGACAACCAGATTTGAACCTTATGTCACCTCTCAGAACCCAGATAAAGAAAGGAGTTTACATGCCGATTGATGCTTGTGTTTGCGAGCGCAAGCAGTACGCAAGCATAGGAGCCTTACCTTTCCTGGTCCTAAGCAAATTATTATTCTTATTCGAATACTATAATGGATAATAGGTATTACCAGACTGCTGTTTATAAAAATTTAATATTTCGTCTGGAATCTCATTCTTCTCTACAAACTTTCGTACTATCTCCTCAATTTGGGCTTGATCTTTTTGAGGATCATAAATATACGGAATACGCAGTAACGGAATATCATTTTCTGCACAGTACTTATTTTTTGTATTGTCATGATCTCTTAAGACTTTAAATCCTGCTGATCCACCAAAGAAGTCTTTCTCATCAAAATGCTGTATCCCATCATACTCAATGAGCTGGACCCGCTCAGGTTTTATTACAGCAAAGTCAAACGGCAATGTCTCTATCGCATAGCAGTCTTCAAACCGATATTGTATTTGAAAATCCACAGCCATCTTTGAAAGAATACTTGAGATAAGGATTTCCCCATGCGATACATTGCAAAATGGACAGCCCGTTTTATTAAATGTCCTATTAGAAACTGTAGACTCCCATTTATGCTTTGGATTGCTTCTGCACACCCATATTCCTCTCATTGAGCTTCCTGCAATAACCTGATCCGCTGGAATTCCATTTTCCTCACTCCATTCTTCTGCAATATCTGGATACAATGTCACAAGATCATTATATCCCTTCAGAAGTCTTCTATTTGAACATATCGGGCAATTTATTCCCTCTTTTATCTTATTGGCCACTTCCATATCATATGAATGTCCTTTAGGACACCGCCACCAAAGTTTTCTCATATTATGTGCTGATATCATAGTAGGCTTCAAATCGCCGTTTTTCTCATAATCCCACTCCACCGCGGCATCTGGGTATAATGTTTGCAGATCATTATCACCTGGCAAAATACGCCGTCCGGCACAATATGGGCAGTTCTTCCCACTTGTTCTATCATTTGGCGTTGCTTCATACTTATGCAATGGATTTACTGGACATACCCACTTTACCTTCTTTGTACTTCCTCGGGTAATCTGCGTTGGCTTTATGGTATTCTCACTACTCCACTCTTTCGCCAACAATGGATCAGTAGTTGCAAGATCGTTAAATCCTTCCATAACTTTTTGGCTTGCACAATATGGACAGCCACTATTATATCTCGTTCGACTGTAAACGACGGCTTCCCACTTATGCATTGGATCACGTTTACATATCCATTTCGCTTTCAGCGTACTACTACACAATACTTCCGTTGGCTTCAGCTCATTCTCTTCGGACCACTCTTTTGCTAATTCTGGAAAACGTGTTGCAAGATCGTTGAATCCGCTATACAACTTCTTATTCGAAATATATGGGCATCCACCACCTTCTGTTCTATCCTGAATTGAAGCTTCCCATTCAAAGCTAAACGTCTTTCCGGTTAATGGATCCTCATACTTTTTTATCCACCAAACCTTTTTTCCGCTTTTAGCCAAAACCTCTGTCGGTTTTACATCTCCATTCTTCGCATAATCCCATTCCTCTGCTATCTCCGGAAATTGTGTCGCTAAATCATTAAATCCTTCCTTAACAGCTTTAGGCGGTACAGATAAGTATGGACAATTTCTTCCTCTTTTTCTCGAATTAGGAGATGCCTGCCATTCAAAACAAAAATGCTTTCCTGTCCTTTCATCATCATAGGGCAATCTCCACCAAACAATCTTATTGCTCGCTGACGTAACCGTTTGCGGAGTTAGTGGAGCATTTTTTTCTTTATCCCACTGATCAATTAAATCTTCCCTTTTATTTTCTATACACCACTCGTAAAATGATTGCCTTGGCATTTGACTTCACTTCCTCATAATATGTAGATCACCCTACAATCGATTCGACTTACTACCGTTGCATTTTGAACATAATACTTGAAGATTGGATTCAACCGACTTTCCGCCTTTTGAAACCGGAATGATATGGTCAATATGCAGGCCTACACCATCCGGCATATACTTACCGCAGATCTGACAGGTATAATTATCTCGGATCATAATCTTCTGTCGAAGTTCTTTTGTGAGCAGTTTTCGCTGATCCTTGCTATGATATTCTCGAAGCGTACATTCATAATTGATAGCTTTAAGTTGTTCATTCCTATTTTTGAGATATTCATAATTATAGCTGATCTGGCTTGAAACTTGAGTAACCTTATACGGTGTCTTTACATAGTTCCTCTGGCGATATCTCGTCTGCTGTCTGGTAAGACTAAACACATACGCATGCTCATCATCCAGTCTCTTCTGATATTGTCTTCTGCGATACCCCTTCAGCCAGCAACGGCTCAGCCTTTTCTCACTGGCATCTTTCCACGCTTTAATCTTCTCATTATGGTCTTGGATCAGCATAAAATTTCCCTCATTTAGGAACCGATCAATATAGTCCTCTATTTGAGGCATTCTTTTACCCGAGACATCAAAAGCATAAGAAAAGTACGGGTAATGGAATGGTGATCGCAGTACAAGATAGCTACCTATAATAAGTACAATTCCAATAACAATATATTCCATAAGGCTCATCTCAAGCATACTCGCTATTCCTCCTTACCATAATTCTTCTTATTTCTTAAATTATAGCATGATGCCAAATTAATTAGAAACCTTTTTATTGCATACCAGGTGCAAACTTATTGTACTTGAATCGTTAGCTATCACAAGGCATAAATGTATATAAAAAACGACCGTTTTTTTCGTACACTTATATCTTCCATTATCTGAATGATTATTGTATAATATAAACGTAAGCTTTTTATCATACATTTTGGAGGATACCTCATTGATATACGGATACGCAAGAATTTCCAGCAAGCATCAAAACATCGACCGCCAGATTCGTAACATTAAATCCCGCTATCCAAATGCCATAATGATCGTTGAAGTTTATACTGGACGAACACAGGACCGCCCTAAATGGGTAAACTTGATTTCACTGGTAAAAGAAAATGACAAGATTGTCTTCGACTCTGTCTCCCGAATGTCCCGTACTTCAGATGAAGGATTTGCAGACTACAAAGCGCTCTATCAGCGGGACATTGCACTAGAATTTATAAATGAGCCGCAGATCGACACTGCTGTATACCGTGAATCCCTTCAAATCGATATTCCAATGACCGGCACTGATGCTGATCTGATCCTCAAAGGCGTAGAGCAGTATCTGATGAAATTAGCTGAAAAACAAATTAAGATCGCCTTCGATCAGGCCCAAAAGGAGGTTGACGATCTCCGCCAACGTACTATTGAAGGCCTGCAAACCGCCCGCTTATCTGGGAAAAAGCTCGGTCGTCCACATGGTCGTTGCATTACAGAGAAAGAACGAAAAGCAAAAAATATCATCCTAAAGCGAGATAAATTCTTTGGTGGAGATCTATGTCCGACTGACTGTATGAAGGTAATCGGCATCAGCCGTAGTACCTATTACAGATATCGAAAGGAACTACAGCAGACAACTAATGTATAAGTTTTCACCTGCTACCCCAAAAGCAAAATGAGAGCAGAGGCTACGTTGCTTCTGCTCTCACTTATAAATTATTCATAATGAAGGATTCCATCAATCCTCTATACGTTTTCATACGGGAATCGGCATCCTATCGTATAGATCGGTATTGTTGCAAAGCGTGATCCCTGGCCTCCATGAGAAAGCGCACATCGAAATCCTTTATCGACCATACCCTTATCTTTATAATACTCCAAAGATTTCGCACGATTATTCCCGGTCTTCACTTCAAGTCCATAGCGGACATCGTCTTTATCGACAACCACAAAATCAAGCTCATAATCTCCACATATAGAAAAGCACGGCTTATCACCTCGAACTCGCTTTTTCCCCGGAGTAGCCTGATACAGACGGCTCAACTCCGCATATGCAAATGTTTCCGTCAGCATTCCCTCAATCGCATCTCGCGGAACTGTAACCATACTGGAGATATAATTTGCAATTCCCGGATCAGCAAAGTATGCCCTTCTATTGCTGACAACATCTGTTACATCCCCATTATTGTAAAGATCACAGTAACCGATAATTCCAGAATATAACAGCCAGGAAGTCGCCGTGCGTACCTCATTCCTGCTCACTGGTTCCTTTACCGTATCTTTTACAAAGTTCGTGGCAAATTCCAGAAATGTCTTTCCGGTTCCCTTCTTCTCTTCCGCAATCTGTACCAAAACTGCTTTATACGCTTCCTGGAAAATACTAAGTGCCGTACTGTTGGTGAAGAATCGGCTTGACTCTGCTGTAAAGGTACGAATCAGATCCTCCAGAACTACCATGCAGTCATCAATCTGTCTGGATTCCATGAATGTTGTGACAACCTTCGGATATCCGCCAATTCTTCGATATACCTGGTAAGCCTCCTCCAGTTTCTGGTAATCCTCATTCTCAGATTCTGAATTCAAATTGACTGTCTCCAGTATATTTTCTAAATCCAGTGCTCTGCAAAATTCTTTGAATGACAGTGGGTACATACGAAGGTATGCAATCCCTGCCGGAAGGAAGAAGTCTCTGGAATTTACGGTTCTTGCAAGATAGCTGCCACTGACAATGATGTCGCATCCAAGCTGTTCCCGCAGATCACGAATCGCATTATAGACATTTGCACGTTCCTGAATTTCATCAATCACCAGAATTGTACTCTCATCATCCACATACTCGCCGATCCCTGCATTTCTGCAATACTCCCGCATAAAATGATCCGTAAGCATAAGATCTTCAAATCCGTATTCGTCACGCACAAGGTTCACATAGACAACCTGTTTATAGTGGCTGTACGCAAACTTCTTAACCTCATGCGTCTTTCCGACCTGTCTCGGTCCCTCCACCTGTAACACGGTATGGTGGCGTTTATTCTTCCACTCTAAGAGATCTTTCTCAACATCCCTCTCCAGCTCAATTTCATTTCTTACAAATCCAGTCATACCTAATTCCTTTCCTGATCTGTAACCATCGTTGTTATCATTATAGCAAACTCCATTTAAAATTCCTATCGTCGCCGGAAAAAATATTTGTCTATGCAGCCCTTCCTTTATCTTCCGCATCCGCTTGAATTGTCTCAACCGTTGTCGCAATATGACACCTCTGCAACGCCTCTTCGTATGTAATTCCATGGTTTTTAATCTGCAAAATTCCTTCACACATTCTGCGATGTCCTGGATCCTTTGAACTCCTCATTCTCTGAATCCGATTTGGTTTCTTCTCCAAATGACAGCCAAATCCACACATCACGCAGCCAGTCCTCGGTTCCCCTGTTGTTGTCCATGTTCCATCCTCACTTTTCACGACATCTCCATACACCTGGCAAATTGGAATATCATGTTCAACTTTATAACGCAATGTATCTGATCGAGTCCAAAATCCCATCGGTTGACTCTTGATGCTTTTTCCGTCATAGACATTACATCCATGATGATTATATAAATTTTCTCTGCGAAATCCTTCATCTTGTGTTACTCCAATAAATGGGTACCGACCACTTTCCTTCCCATACCTTTTAAATGGCTCCTTCTTAATAATATCACAGCAAACCTCCGAAATATCTTCTGGTACTTTCTCGGCATCAATAAGATATTGCCATTTTTTAGCCAGCATTCCAAAACGTCCCCTCTCGTCCCCATGAAGTAAGTAATTTCTATACTTATCGCACAGTTTTCCGTGGCGAAGACGCCGAATCTTCAATGCCGTATCCTTGCTAATAATCGGGAATCCCTTATTTTCCATGACCCATCGAATTCCGTGCTTTGGGTATAAAGTAATCAACTCTATGTCCAATTCCGGAAATCTCCCTTTCAGCCATTCCGTATATTCTTTAACAAATATCCGCAATTCTGGGAATTCAGTTCCCGTATTTACAAAAACAAGCGGTATTGTTCCTTTGAGCCGATATTTTCTATATGCCTCACAAACTAAATAAGCCAACACGGTGCTGTCCACGCCTCCAGAAAATGATACATATACCATTCCTTTCCAATAATTATACCATTCATACACCCGGTACATAGAAAATGAAGGTTTCAGTTCATACGGCTGATATTTCATACTTTTAAAGTTATCCTTTGGGAATTTAAACGTCTCTTTCAATAAAAATGCCATATCGTTCCTCTTTCTGTGTGGATAATCCACTCATTTTTATCCTATTGCCAAATACAAAATGCCGACAGAATCATTTCTTCTGATCCTGTCGGCATTTCTACCTATTATTTTCTATTCATGCAACCATCAGGCAGTCTTTGTCCTTTCGATACAAGTATACTTGATTCGAAAGCTGGTCTTCCCTTATCACAGATTCATTATTTACATTACACACCGTTCTGCGAAACACCTCCAGATCCATACCATCATGATACGGAAGAACCAATACTTCATGTACGGACGATGGCAGTACTAGCAGATCCCGATTAAATTCCTCCGCTCTTTTTTTTAGTTCTCCTGGTCGCAAGATCTCCGTTGCCCCATAAGTGCACTTATTATTTGTCATAATATACAGATCCGGACCGCCCTTTTCAGACGTTATATGCAACACACTCTCCACAAAATCTGTCAGACGATAAAACACCCCATCGTTTTCCCGATCCATATTGGCGAGCGCTGTCTGGTACAGCTCTTTCGGCGTTACATTCCACTGATCCATGAGCTGCTGATTCACCTCTAGCATCCTCTGCTCATCCTCTTCTCCATCAAAGTTCAGGTGAAACGTAATCGCCATGTCCAGGTATGGGATCCATGGAATCCCTTTTAAACGGTTCTGATTTTCCGCTGCATTTACTAAACGTATATGAAGCCTATCTTTCACCGCAAGAAATCCTCTCTTTATTTCATTCCTAAGCTCTGTTATCTCTGCTTCTTGATCCCACGCTTTGTAGGCGATGGCCTCTATTTCTCTGCTCATTTCATATAGGATTTCTTCACCCGGATTTTCTTTATATTCTTCATAATAATCTTCAACTTTGATCATCGGCCCAAACATACTGCCATTTTTTCTGATGGCAATATACACTGTAATCTTTTCATTATTTTCCACCTTCTCTACAATCGCCCCCAGATATCCCGTATCTGTCGTTACCTGTTTTAAAATATTCTCTGCAAATTCTCTTAATGTCTTCATATCCATTTCCTCCATAAGTATTCATATAAAATTTCCAATTCGCCACAATCCTGTCATAGCCTGCAAGTTCAAAAACATATTTTCCTGGCCTGCTTTTCTACCCAAGGTATGTTTATGCTGCTATTTCCATCTCCCCCTTTTCACGTTCATACCGATAAATATGCGGGGACAACTGTTCCTCTTTCTTTATGCATCCTATATTGATCTGCATTAAAAGCGTCTTCAGATCCAGGACGGGAATATTCACTGCTGTCTCTGGTACTGCCATCACTTCATGAACAGAGGTCGGAAATACGATCAAATCTGCCCCAACCTGATCTGTGAGCTTCTCAAACGGCTCTTTATCAAGAATCACTGCCGCACCATCTGATTCCAGACGATTCTGTATCATATATACGGGAAGATTCATTTTATTTCCTTCAGGTATATGCTCCCTATCAAAAGCAGTCTGATTTAAAATAATATCTTCCAATGGTTCGACCTTATATGGGAACTTCTTTTTCATATTGACAAGTGCCTGCTCATGCAATGTTTCAACAGATATTCCCATTTTCCCTAACATTTCCTTTGTAATTCTAATGCTGTATATGTAAGACTTCCGATCACGAAACTCCAAATGATAGATAGCCGCCAGGTCCAGATATTCCGTGTTTGGAATCTCCTGCAATAATTTCAGATTTCTCACTCTGTTGATAATCCGGCAGAAAACTTTTGAACGCACCTTTTCCCAGTCCGTGATATCTCCGAAGATAGCTTCATGTTCCGCAATAGCATCCAAATTTACATCGACCCGGATCATTCTGCCAATGCTCCTTCGAAGATCCGCATTGTGATCGAGGAGCTTGTAAAACTGCTCCAGATAAGCGCTCCGATGAATTCTATTACCGTAAATCAGTGTCTCTGTCCCTTGATAAATCAGTTCATTATTACTGGTTATTGTAGTCTCCTCGACCGCTGATGGACTTCCCATTCTCATCCCCGCAGTGCGTTTTATCAACTTCATAAATTTTTCCATTGTAATTTTCGCTTCCATCTTAATTACCTCCATTAATTCTTTTCCATATTCTGGATTGCTTTCACTGCATAAATGCCATCTAAGAATCCAGTCTGATAAATTGCCAGCTCTTTTTCGTTATTACTCTCCAGAACCATATCCATATATTCCTCAAAGAGCTGCTTCTCCTCATCATTCAGTCTTTCAAGCAGTCCATCTCGTTTCTGTCCCTCTCTCTGATAAAGCGCCTTTTTTTCCCGCCATTCTGCAAGAAGGATCTGTTCGATCCGCTTTGATGCTGCCTCTTTAAATAGCCCTAAAATTCCGTCACATGATATCATTGTCTTATGTCTCCTTCTTTAAGCTGCTGATCTGGACTTTTTAAGACCTGACATGGCATCCCGGTATTGCTCTGGTGTCATCTGATTTATATCAGATAGTCCATATCTTCTTAATACGGTCTGCCATGATACCCCGGTTCGGTCCAGCTCTTTCTGTAACTCGTCCATGCGGTTCTGCATAGCCTTCTCTGCCAATTTCGTCTTGACCTCTGCTGAATTTCCGCTGGCCTGCTTTGACCGGCTCTTCACCTCCTCCTTCTTTTTCCCCGCATAGTACGAATAGATAATTTCACCTCTCTGATTCTGGATCTGCAATCCAATAATCTCCCGCTTATCGTTATAATTGATATCCGTCACCTGAAAACGATCTTTGGTAACATACTTCTCTTTGACTCTCTGAATATGAACCTTCTCTACGGGGACCCAAATAAACGGAGCAGTATACAGCTCTCTTCCAATTCCCCAGTTTACACACGCTCTTTTGAAGCTGTCCGAGGCCTGCCCCTTTTCTTTCTCTGCATAGCTTTCCTTCCCGACATCCTGCTTCCCGATCCACTGGCTTTTTTCTGCATCCCATACCTCAACGGTACAATAAAGGTTCCCGTCAATCACCTGATGGCTGCGCTTCCAGCCAAATGTCGTGAACGTCTCATCGAGAATCCGCTGATCCACACGGGCATCCTTGTACAATAACAAAGACACTCCCGTTTCCGCCACCATCGCAACCCTGCATTCGATTTCATCTGCATGAAGCAGACGTATCTCTTTATATGCCATAATAAAATCCTCCCCTCATCATGCCGCCGGATTCACAGTAAACCGTCTGGACGATATTGACTTTGCATATTTCTGATAGATTTCTGGATTCTCCTGTTTTAACTTCTTGCTATCCAATCGTTCCGAGCTTACAGACTGCCAGGTCACCCGAAACTTTTCACTGACAGCAGTCGCATGTTTTCCCATGTAGAGCTTGATCTCCTGATCGATTTTTCCCTGTTCCTGTTCCAGATCCTTAATCTGTTCCTGGATCTCTGCTCTCCGGCACAACTTCGCGTCAAATGATTTCAGTGGAAGTACCTCTTCCGTACTGGATTCCGGAAACTTCTGCAAAAGGAACTTATTGTCTGCTTCAGATCCATTCGGCTGCGGTGCCTTTCCTGTCAAAATATGATTCTTCCAGAAATTCTCCTCAACCGTGATCAGGTTCTGGATCATTTCCTCATCCCAGCTAATTTTTGCGTACTTAAATTCCTGCCCCAGAATGACAACGGCAATATACCAGCTTTTCTTCCCGGTTACTGCCATATAGTGGTAGCACTGGATCATGTAATGCGCCGGGATCTTACCGTCCTTCCACTTATCAGCGTTATAGGCATTAGCAGTTTTACACTCCAGGCCTGCATCTTCTCCTACCACAAGCCGATCCACGTCCGCAAACATAAACGGGTGCGCTTCTGAACGGTACATGAAATTTGACCGCCGCACCTTCTTTCCAGTCTCCTCCATGAATCTCCGCGCTACATACTCTTCCAGATCCCGCCCCTGTCGCATTGACTCACTATCCTTATCCTGCACCTCTTCACTGGTTTTGTCATAAAAGACCTGCAACGGACTGGAATATGGATTCAGCCCGCATACTGCTCCTGCATCAGATCCGCCAAGACCTGTTTTTCTTAAATGTAACCACTCTGATCTCGCGATTCCCTGTAATGACATCTTTGTCTCCATCAAATCTCTCTCCTTTTCTTTATATTTGACCGCCGCACCTCCGCTTCTCGAAATTTCCAGTTATCTTTCGCCCAAAAAGGGATTGCATACCCCCGCTCTTCGGGGCAGATTATTCAACGCGGATAAAGGGCGAAAGATTCCTGAAAATTTCAAGGCGCTCCGGCGCGGCAGGCTGATCCCTATTCTTATGCAGCAACGCTCTCAAGCAACTGCGTCACTCTCCGGAAAGATCTCAAGCTTTCCATGGTCTCTAAAGCTATAAAAATCATCATCTCCTACGATAATATGGTCTATCATCGGAAGATTCAGGATACGCCCCGCCGCCACCAGACGCTCCGTGAACTTTTCGTCCTCCCGACTCGGAAGCGTGTACCCCGATGGATGATTGTGAAAGCAGATAATATATGAAGCGTTATTCAACAATGCGTGCTTGAAAATATTCTTCACGTCTACCATACAGGAATCCACACCTCCTACCGCAACAATTTCCACCGCCATCGGCTCCAGCTTCGCATTTACGCTCATGACAAGCATCATCTCACGGTCAGTCTTAGAAAGCATCGGTCGCACCGCCTCAACCGCTCCTTCTGCCGACATAAAGCGCTTTGTACTATATAAAACTCTTCCCTCCCGGATCATCTGAAGCTTTACAATTTCTACTCTTTTTCTCGGAATAGGACGTTTCATCATATCTTCAATCGCTCTCTTCTGTAATTCTTCGTTCATGATATTCCTCCATTTCTTTAGCTAACCGCTCATTAGCATCGTAGATATTCTTTATTAAACCAATGCATCTTTCAGTTTTATTGGGTTTCTCGCAAATAAATAAAGGACAGGAACGCATTCACACGTCCTGTCCTTTATAATTTCTTACGGTCTAAAAATCTTAATGATAAGCTCAATTACGATCCACGGCATCGCTCTCACCTCCTTCCATAGACAGCGTCCATAATTACGCTGCCTTTAAAATCTCACAGGCCCGGTCAATCATGGCATTTCCTTCAACGGTCCTGGCAAAGAGGTTTTCCTTATAATTTGCCGTCGTCCGTAACGGCTTCGCATGGGTCGCATAGTCCGATACTGCATTGATAAATCGATACCCATTCTGACCAACGTCTTTAAGATCCGGTGCATCGTAATACCTTGCCATCATATCTTCCTTCATCCGCCGAATATTCTTTACCTGCTGTGGAGTCGGATCTTCATAAATCGGGAACAGCGCATCAATGTAATCTCTGACCTGCTGATCCGAGAGCTTGATCTGATTCATTCTCTCAATCGTCTTTCCCAGTTCTGTCATATACTTTTCAGCATAGAGCAGAGAATCTCTGGCATCCATGATTTTCCCATTCATATCACCCGTATGATTTGTGGACCATACACGCTTTGCCGAACTCAATGCAAGATTCAATGTATTTTGGCAGACAACCCTGATCGGCGTCATTGCTGCTTTGATTGCACCCGTCCCATCATGAGCATTCATGAATACCAAGTACGGCTCGATCTCATCTCCGCTGATAATATATCTCTGCGGCAGCTTTGCAAGCATCCAGATCCGCCGTCCATTCTGCAAGGATCCAGCCGTCTCATAAGAAACGCCTTCGCCCAACAGCTGATCTGTAAAGGCGAAGGCGTCTTCATTCTGTACTACTTTGTATCGGTCCGTGACAACTCCAAGTATCTGCTGATCCGTATCACGAACATTTGCTTTGAATCCCGGAATTCGGTTTCCATCATCTGTCATAATAGGTTTCTGAATGACTTTCCAATCCAGGCCAGCAGCTACAAGCGCTTCTTTTGAATCCAGAGCATACTCCACTCTGGTTCCTAATCCGTGCCACGGCTTCTCTCTGGTGTAAAACATGGTTTCTACATTTGCTGACATATACATTACCTCCTTGAAATATGGTTTATTGTTTATTCAAGGATATAATATATATGCGTAGTTCTTTATAAAACAATCTCTGGCCCTGTGACTCCTACCGCGATGCATTCCCATATCACATATTTAGATTTTGAGACATTAATTGTCTTTATGATAAAACCATGATAATATAAGAACAAAATCAACGCTCTACACGGAAACGAAATAGTTCGGCGCATAAGGGGACTGAAATAATTGGATATATTCAATTGGACATTTAAAGATGATATTATTTACGAATATGCGGACAGAGAATGTAGCCGAATCTGCCATGTGGCTATCAAGCGGCTTCAAGCTTTAGGAGCTGATCATATCGGTACTTTGATTGATGATCGACACTGTGAAAATGTTTGGAATGTTCTTTGTGTAAACATGCAAGATCAACCCACTTCTGATATGCGGTTATACGAAAACTATGGCAATGATATTATCGCCAAGCTTGTAGCTCCTCTTCCTGAATATATAAAAATGGCAATATGGTGGAAGTATGTTTTACATTCTGGTGATTCTCATCTTGACAATAGGGATTGCATTTACGAAGATAACGATTGTATCTACAAAGGAAAAAATATTGTCAACCTTAAGGGCTTCCCCTATTGCGAAGACGAAATCATCGGTTACATTTGGAATGAATATGTCCTTGTAACTGCTTGTGATTACACAAATAAAATTATCCGCCGTGAGTTAGAAGCACGTGGAGCACTATAGTCCAGCTTTACAAAAAAGATACCGAGGACCAAACCGGCATGTCCTCGGTATCTTTATACATAAATTTTCTCTCAGTATATTACTCTACGATCTCATAATCTCCAGTATATGGATCATCTGGACCTGATCCATACACATTCGCAGTATCGTGTTCATCCATACTCGTCCATGAAACTTCCATGCTTTCATCTTCATAATCTGGATTCTTAAATAAGATATACAGATCTGCCATTTCCGTACCAGAGATTTCTCTCGAATCACCCTCAAAGCTCTCTGCCGGACCACTCACGGAAATCAACTCAATCGATAAATGAAGACTTCCATCATCATTTTCCGTAATTGTCATATCCGCTGTTGTCATATCATTTACAGCTCTTGACCACTCTGTATCAATAATGCTGTTAACATCAAATGGTCCGCTGTAATCTGTGATTTTGGCAATATCTGTATGCTGAGCCACTGTTGGCGCTTCTGTAGGAGATGTTTCCTGCGCTGTTTGCGGCACTGTCTCCGGTGTTGTAGCTACTGACTGTCCAGCTTCTGTCGTAGGAGTTTGTGCCGAACTTGTATCGGAATAATAACTCACATAATGTCCATACAGACTGTCACTGATCGCACCGCCGATCACATTTCCAAAGTCTTCCAGAATGCTTCCCAATGAATCATAATTGTGCACTGCCATATGATCCTTATAGACATCATCAATAAAGTTATTCATTGATGTATAATCCAGATCAGCACCATCAATCTTCACACTCTGGATCATAAAAGTTCCTGATTCCTTTGCAACAAGGAAATCAACCTCTGCATTGACCTCTTTCCGACTATCTGGGAATGCATCCGCTACATAATAACATTTACCTGTCATCTCAACAAATGCATAGCTGTCATTGGTTGCTTTTACATTTGACCATTTAGAATCCCCAAAGAAATCATCGAATACATACCCAATAGTACCCGTGGTATCAGCAAGTGTTGACTCTCGAATATTCTCTGCATAGTCCACATATGTACCTGCTATATAAATCATAGCTATGATCCAAGCAGCAACTGAAAAGTTTGCCAGGAATCGGACAATTCCCATCGTCTTCCACCAACGATTCCATTTATTAAAATCGTAAGCCGAATTGATATCCATATTCAAGTGAGTATTCCAGCAGGCCATAGATAAAGCATCCTCAATACGGTCCGCAATATTTTCGCCCAATACGAAATCAGAGATAGGTTTAACTACAAAATACCCCTCCTGCTGCTGGATTCCAACAATAACTTTCTTCCTCACTCCCGGAACTACACAGGTAATCTTAATTGTTCCATCTTTTTCTTCGATTTTACTATTTGCAAACGGAATCGTCTCCCGCAGTTTTTCCATGATCGTTGTCATTGGCAGATCAGGAACCCTTACAAGATTTTTATTTACAATTCTATTATCTCGCGCACATTTTAATTTCCCTGCATATGTGTGAACTGGTATTTTGCCGACAGCCGCTACAATGCGAAGGACCAAATAGGTAACAATCGTTGCAACCATAAGTTTAACGATCATATCTTCCATGTTAACTTGTATGATAATTAGGAAGTTAATTACCACACATTCCCTTTCTTTTAATATCGTGGTTCAATACAATTCAGATACTATGGACTTTTTATGTTTTCTTGTAGCTTGACTACTTAACTGGAGTG
>Ga0129312_1001079_pt1 | contig 17596 bp, 13 predicted proteins | sample O827metagenome_FD_94434 | JGI IMG/M metagenome (GOLD analysis project Ga0129312, IMG submission 94434) | Orangutan group fecal microbial communities from Wisconsin, USA - O827 metagenome | ecosystem: Host-associated > Mammals > Digestive system > Large intestine > Fecal | place: USA: Wisconsin... | reverse complement strand
GCGGCGGCAAAGCCGCTTTTGCTTTTTCAAAGCAAAAGTCATGACAGTATGGATTCCACTTAGGAAACTCTTCGTTTCCTAATACCTTCCGCTGTACAAAAATAACTTTGTCTACAATCTGACGGGGAGCTTAGGCTCTCCGTATTTATTATATAGCTTTAAACTATTTCGGAGAAATAGTTTATCAAAATTTAGGTCAAGCCTTTTATGAACCGCAAAGATAGATGCGGTGGCGTAGCCACTTTGCGAAGCAAAGTTCTGACCATACTAAGGCTTGCAGGGTATGGGACAGAGTCCCATAATTTCTTGCATATTTATAGAAAAAGGACATAAAGATATAATAAAAAACGGAGCTGATTGATTTGGAGGAGAATAACACAGAAAATATAATAAAAAACATAGATAAAATAAAAATGCTGTCCGGAATGCTGGGACAGGACGGAAGCATGGACGCCGGTAAAATGGAGAACATAATCAATGCCATAACTACGGCGAAAAAGCTCGGCATAATAAATATGCCGCAGGAGGAAAGTCATGATATTGCAGTATCGGAGAACACAGAGCAAGATAACAGCAGCTTTGGCGAAGGCATAAGAGCGATTAAGGCGGCGATACCTTTTCTGAACAGGGAATACCAGAAGCATTTGTTCCTTGCCGTAAAGCTTATGGAAATGAACAAGGAATATGATGACGGCGAAATGAGCCTTCAGTGCCAGAGCATTACGGAAGGTACGTCAGAGGAACAGAGAGAGGCTATGCTAAGGGCTGTAAGAGGCCAGCTCGGCAATGAAAGCGGCAGAAAGCTTGATGTTATACTGAAAATGCTTGAGGCAAGAAGAATAGCCGACAGATTAAAATAACAAAATTAAAAGTGTCCTGCATAGATTATGAATGCAGGACTTTTTTGGTTACTTACATATAATACACAATAATATTATAAGTAGTATAAGCGGAAAGCTCTGCGTGTTTTCGGACGTATCATTACTGCATGGCGTTGGTCTGCTTTCGACACAGGAACATTCTTCAACGGCTGTACTGCATAAATATTCGGGCCGAACCGGCTTGCCGGGCTCAAACTGACAGTTATATGGCTGTGGAATGCTTCGATTGAAACGGCTTGACATTGTTTTGCTCCTTACGATATTTATATATCGTTATATTTATATGCCGAATTAAGCCGGAGTATGAATAAATAAACATTATTGGTGCATCAGACATAGTATTTAACAATTTTTTTGTGCTGATGTACAATTATTATTATATTTTATGTGTTCAGGTTGACTTTAACACACTAAAGGTATACAATAACATTACTTTTTGTTCAATATTTCAAATCAAAGATAAATAATTAATTTACATAAATCCGTTTGGGTTGTTTTGAGGAGGCCGATTATGCTTGAGTTTAATAAGAAAACAAATTTACTTGAAAGCATAGCACAGGAATATCCGCTTGAAGAGGTAAAGAATCCCAATCTTTTCAGAGATTATTTCAGCTATGAGGATATACCTAAGGTAGCGTTTAACAGACGTTTGGTGCCTATGGACGTACCCGATGATATTTGGATTACCGATACAACCTTCCGCGACGGACAGCAGTCCAGAGAGCCGTATACGGTTGAGCAGATGACAACGCTTTTCGATATGATACACAGACTTTCCGGTCCCAACGGCGTAATAAAGATGAGCGAATTCTTCCTTTATACAAAGAAGGACCAGGAGGCAGTATATAAATGTCTTGAAAAGGGCTATCAGTTTCCTGAAATAACAAGCTGGATAAGAGCATCACAGAAGGATTTCGAGCTTGTTAAGGAAATAGGCCTTAAGGAAACGGGAATACTTGTAAGCTGTTCCGATTACCACATATTCAAAAAAATGCACATGACAAGACGTCAGGCGGTAGACCATTATCTTGCGGTTGTCCGTGAATGTATCGAAACAGGCGTAAAGCCGAGATGTCATTTTGAGGATATAACAAGAGCCGATTTCTATGGCTTTGTTGTTCCCTTTGCATCAGCACTTATGGATCTTATGGAGGATACCGGAGTTCCCGTTAAAATACGTGCCTGCGACACAATGGGCTATGGTGTTACATATCCCGGTGCGGTTCTTCCAAGAAGCGTTCCCGGTATAATCTACGGTCTGCATAACCATGCCGGAGTTCCCCATGAGCTTATCGAATGGCATGGACACAATGACTTTTATCGTGCGGTAAACAATGCGTCATATGCGTGGCTTTACGGCGCAAGCGGCGTAAACTGCTCACTTCTCGGCATAGGCGAAAGAACGGGAAATACACCTCTTGAGGCCATGATTTTTGAATATGCACAGCTTAAGGGAACATTAAACGGTGCAGACACAACAGTTATTACGGAAATAGCCGATTATTATCAGAATGAAATCGGTTATGATATACCGCCTATGACTCCTTTCGTAGGAAAAAACTTTAACGTAACCAGAGCCGGAATTCATGCCGACGGATTACTTAAGGATGAGGAGATTTACAATATATTCGATACTGATAAATTCCTCAACAGACCTGTTAAAATTGCTATTTCAAATACTTCCGGAACATCGGGCATTGCACACTGGATAAATGTATTCTATAATTTTAAGGGTGCAGACATGGTTGATAAAAAGGATGAGCTTGTCGAAATAGTAAAGGAATGGGTTGACGAGCAGTATAATGAAGGACGAGTAACAATGATAACCGACGGCGAGCTTGAGTCAATCGTAAACGAAACGGCAGTAAGACTTAAGCAGGACAAATATTTAAGGAGATAAGGATTATGACAAACAAAGAGAAAATTGAAGCAGCAAAGGAAAAATTCGGTATCCTTCTGGAGGAACAGCTTGCAAGAGTTGAGCGAATGAAAAATGAGCCTGATTTCATTGATTATTCAAAGCTTGACAAAATTATCATCGGTGTTACCGGCGGCGACGGAATAGGCCCTGCAATAACAGGACAGGCACAGAGAATACTTGAATTCCTTCTTAAGGACGATATTGCGTCCGGCAAGGTTGAGGTAAGAAACATTGAAGGTCTTACAATAGAAAAACGTGTTGAGTGCATGAAGGCCATTCCCGACGACGTTATGGCAGAGCTTAAGAAATGCCATGTTATACTTAAGGGACCTACAACAACACCCAGAAAGGGCGATCCATGGCCCAACATTGAAAGTGCGAATGTTGCAATGAGAAAGGAATTAGACCTTTTTGCAAATGTTCGTCCCGTAAGAATTCCCGAACAGGGCATTGACTGGACATTCTACAGAGAAAATACAGAAGGTGCATACGCTGTAGGAAGCAAGGGTGCAGTTGTTGACGAAGACCTTTCTGTTGACTTTACGGTAACAACATCGCAGGGTACAGAAAGAGTTATAAGAGCCGCATTTGATTTTGCGGTTAAGAACGGAAAAACAAGAGTAACGGCAGTTACAAAGGCAAACATAATCAAGGCAACAGACGGAAAATTCCTTGATCTGTTCTATGCAATAGCTAAGGAATATCCCCAGATTGAGGCTGACGACTGGTATATCGACATTATGACAGCTAAGCTTGTGGACGAAAAAAGACGTAAGGACTTCCAGGTTGTTGTTCTTCCTAACCTTTACGGCGACATTATCACAGACGAGGCTGCCGAGTTCCAGGGCGGCGTAGGTACAGCCGGAAGCTCAAATATCGGTAAGAGATATGCTATGTTTGAGGCTATCCACGGTTCAGCTCCCCGTATGGTTGCGGAAGGCAGAGATAAATATGCCGATCCTTGCAGCGTAATAAGAGCATGTGTACTTCTTCTTAACCATATCGGCTACAACGAACAGGCTGCTAAGCTTGAAAAAGCACTTGACATCTGCACACAGACAGAAAGAAAGGTTTACACAACAGGCCGTGATACAGGTGCGACAGGCGAAGAGGTTACAAATTACATAATGGAAACAATCGAGAAATTATAATAAGATTATTAATGGCTGTGCCTTTTGGCACAGTCATTTTTGTTGTAAAAACATTTAGTGTTTGTTATACTGATTATGTATAGGTAAATTTTTGCGAAACAAAAATAATAAATACGGAGAGATAATTAATGGATAAAATAAAAGTAATGAGTGTTTTCGGAACACGACCGGAGGCTATAAAAATGGCACCTCTCGTCAAGGCGTTGGATAAGGAGCCAAAGACCGAGAGTATAGTCTGTGTTACGGCACAGCACAGGGAAATGCTTGACCAGGTGCTTGAGGATTTTAAAATTGTGCCGGATTATGACCTGAACATAATGAAGGCAGGACAGACTCTTGAGGATATAACGGTAAGAGCACTTACCGGAATAGGCGAGGTAATAAGAGAGGTTAAGCCTGACATAGTTCTTGTACACGGCGATACATCAACGACCTTTGCGGCTTCGCTTGCGTCTTATTATAACCAGACAAAGGTTGGCCATGTTGAGGCAGGCCTCCGCACCTATGACAAATATCAGCCGTTCCCGGAGGAAATGAACAGAAGACTTACGGGAGCTATTGCCGACCTTCATTTTTCGCCGACAAAAATGGCAAAGGAAAATCTGCTTAAGGAAAATATAGATGAAAACGGCATATTCATAACGGGAAATACGGCTATCGACGCACTTAAAACAACAATAGACGACAGCTATGTGTTCACCGTTGATGAGCTTAACAAAATTGATTTCAAGAATAAAAGAGTTATAACGATAACGGCTCACAGAAGGGAAAATCTCGGAGAGCCGCTTAAGAATATTTGCAGAGCCTTCAGAAGAATTGCGGACGATTATGAAGACGTTGAAATGGTTTATGCCGTTCATAAAAATCCGGCAGTGTCTAATACTGTACACGAAATTCTTGGCGGCCATGAAAGAATACATCTTCTTGATCCGCTTGATTTGCGAGATATGCACAATCTTATGAACCGCTCATATCTTGTTATGACCGATTCCGGCGGACTTCAGGAGGAGGTTCCGTCAATGGGCAAGCCTGTGCTTGTGCTCAGAAATGTTACCGAAAGACCGGAAGGTGTTGAGGCAGGAACACTTAAGCTTGCCGGAACAGACGAAAACACAGTATACGGCATGGCAAAACAGCTCCTTGATGATAAAGAGGAATACAGAAAAATGGCTGTTGCAAAAAATCCCTTCGGCGACGGAAATGCGTCCGAAAGAATAGTCGGTGCAATATTATACAGCTTCGGACTTTCCGACGAAAGACCTGCGGACTACATTACAAAGGAGTAAGACAATATGAAAATGATTGCTGCCGTTGATAAAAACTGGGCGATAGGCAACAAGGGCGAGCTGCTTGCACATCTTTCCAGAGATATGAAGTTTTTCAGAGCAAAAACAACCGGAAACACTGTTATTCTCGGGAGAAAAACGCTTGCCACATTTCCCGGAGGAAAGCCGCTTAAGGACAGAAGAAACATAGTGCTTACACATAAAGCCGACTTTGACGGAAACGGTGCGGAAACCGCACATTCGGTTGAAGAGGTGCTTGAGCTTGTTAAAAACGAAAATACGGACGTTTATGTTATAGGCGGCGAAAGTGTTTACAGCCAGTTCATGGATTACTGCGATACCGCATATATAACGGTTTTTGACAAGACCTTTGAGGCAGATGTGCATATAGAAAATCTGGATATGTCCGATAAGTGGCAGTTGAAAGAGGAAAGCGAGGCCTATGAGGAAAAGGGCATTTCCTATTGTTTCAGAACTTATGTAAAAAAGTAAAAAATGTTCTTGCATATGGTTGGAATTTATGATAAAATCTAACGATGTAAGTTTAATTTAATCCTTGCTCTGTTTAATTACAGGGCCTTATGTCCAGAAGGAGGTGTATCAGGAATGAACAAATACGAGTTAGCATTAGTTTTAAATCCGACACTTGACGAAGAAACAAAAGCAGCTGAAATGACAAAAGTTCAGGAGCTTATCGCAAGATTCGGTGGTACAATCGAAAAGATTGATGACTGGGGTAAGAGAAGACTCGCTTATGAAATCAAAAAAGTGAACGAAGGATTCTACAGCTTCATTACATTTGATGCTGCTGCAACAGCTCCCGCTGAAATCGAAAGCCGTGTTCGTATCATGGAAAACGTATTACGTTACCTTATTATCCGTAAGGATGCTTAATTTACGCCTATCTTTTTAACGGAGGTGTTTATATGAACAAGGTTATACTTATGGGACGACTTACGAGAGATCCCGAAGTAAGATATTCACAGGGTGCAGAGCCTATGGCTATTGCCAGATATTCACTTGCGGTCAACAAACGCTTTAAGCGTCAGGGTGAACCGGACGCAGACTTTATACCATGCGTTGCTTTTGCAAGACAGGGTGAGTTTGCGGAAAAGTATTTCAGAAAAGGTCAGATGGTAAGCGTAGTCGGAAGACTTCAGGTCCGTAACTGGGACGATAACGAAGGTAGAAAACGTACAACAACAGAGGTTGTTGTTGAAGAACAGTACTTTGCCGAAAGCAAAGCTTCTTCACAGGCACAGCGCCAGGCTGCTCCGCAGGCGGCAGGTGCTCCCGCAAAGGCAGACAACGGCGTAGGTGACGGTTTCTATCCCATTGATGAAAGTATAGAAGACGATGATTTACCCTTTTAATCAACAATTTTAAAAGGAGGTTGTATTATGATTCAGAGAAAACGCGGACGTAGAAAAAAACGTGTATGTGCTTCATGTGCAGATAAAGTAACTGTTATCGATTACAAAGATATCAGCAAACTCAGAAGATATGTTTCTGAAAGAGGCAAAATTCTTCCCAGAAGAATTACAGGAAACTGTGCAAAGCATCAGAGAGCTTTAACAACAGCTATCAAGAGAGCAAGACACGTTGCACTTATGCCTTATACACAGGACTAATATAAAGTTCGTATTTAAAAAGACTGCAAAGATGATTAACCGTTTTTGCAGTCTTTTTGCGTTTTTTATAAGTTATCCAATATATCTCCGTAATAAGCTTGGATTTCATTTTTGAGCTTAATAAATTCCGGTATATAGCTGTCCAAAATTAAGTTTACAAGATTTCTGGCGGCATTGCCGTCGTAAATATGCGACATATCGTTTCTTGCCTTAAGCATGGAAAGCCATGTATCTTCATCTATAAATGAATACATGGAATATGCGGCTTTTATTATCTCTCTCGGAGAACCGGAGTTTGCAATGTTTTTGCCTTCATATTTTATCAATTCCTTTAGGACTTTCCAACTTAAATCAAATTGAATAAAAAATTTTCGGATTATTCCGCTAATAATAAATGGATTATTAAGATTTTCACTTTTTGCAGTTGAGAGAATTTTTAAATTTTGACAATAGTTTTCGAATGTTTTCATAAGTTAATACCTACTTTTATATAAGCTCTTATTAATATAAAACGATTATACCATGATTTTAAGCTGAATAATTACATCTTTTTCGATTAATACTAAAAGAAAATTATCGAAGGGAGCTTTCATATGATTACATTATCCAAAGAAACAAGCGGCATACAAAGTCTTAAGGGAACGCAGACGGAGGAGAACCTTATGCGTGCCTTTGCCGGAGAAAGCCAGGCGAGAAACCGATATACCTTTGCGGCCAAATCTGCTCACAAGAACAAGCTGCACTGCATTGAGGCGGTTTTTCAGTTTACGGCATCGCAGGAGCTGGCCCATGCGAAGGTATTTTATGATTTTCTGAAGGAAAGCAACGGCTCAACGATGTATATTGACGGCGGCTATCCCGTTGAGATATATGACGATGCTTACAGCCTTCTCAATGCGGCGGCACATAATGAATACCAGGAATATGACGATGTGTATAAGAGCTTTGCGGATATTGCGGAGCAGGAAGGCTTTATCGGCGTGGCACAGACCTTCAAAAACATTGCGGCGATAGAGAAAACGCATGGCGACAGATTTCAATATTTTGCCGACCTTGTGAAGGAAAACAGGCTGTTTGTTTCCGACATAAGTACCGGCTTTGTGTGCCTTAACTGCGGATATATGTATACTGGAACGGAAGTACCGGAGATTTGTCCGGTATGCAAGCACGACAGAGGCTACTTTATACGAGCTGAATTATTGCCTAAGTCGAAATCAGGATTTCGACTTGATTAAACAGAGGCATGAATAGCTCATTCCATCGGCTAAAAAGCCTTGAAACTCGCTATTCTCCTCGACAGGAGTGAATCCTGTCTGCGGATTCCACTTAGGGAACTCTTCGTTCCCTAATACCTTCCGCAATACAAAATTTGTTTTCAGATAATTTTATAAATATTGTTCTTTAATAAAGAATATGATATTATGAAAGAAAACAATAAGGGGGATAAATTATGAAGCTTATTACATTTGAGTATAACGGAGTTCAGCAGATCGGCGTGCTGGGCAAGGACGAAACAAAGGTATATCCCATAAAAGGATATTCCTCCATGAATGAGCTTATCGACAGCTATGACGAAGATTTGTTCAATAGGCTTGTGGAAGGCATAAACGAGAGCGAGGCAGTTGGCTTTGCTGATGTAATCAAAAAAGCACCTATACCCAATCCAAGACAGGACGTTATCTGCCTCGGAATAAATTATACGGAGCACGCAAAGGAGTCTGCAAGATTCCACAATGAGGCTTTCGGCGGAGAAAGACCTTATCCCATATATTTTTCCAAGCGAGTAAACGAAGCTCCGGCAGACGGCGATGTGATAAGCGGACATTTTAATATAGTAGACAGCCTTGATTATGAATCCGAGCTGGGAGTTATACTGGCGAAGGACGCAAGGGACGTAGCACCGGAGGACGTACATAAATATATATTCGGATATACGGTTATAAACGATGTAAGTGCGAGAAATGTACAAACTGCACATAAGCAGTGGTATTTCGGAAAGAGCCTTGACGGATTTACTCCCATGGGGCCTTGCATTCTGACCGCCGATGAGGTGGAATATCCGCCTGCACTCAAAATTACATCAAAGGTAAACGGAGAATTACGCCAGAACAGCAATACCGACATGATGATAACTGACATTGACCACATAGTGAGCGAATTAAGTGCCGGAATAACATTAAAAGCCGGAACAATAATAGCAACGGGAACACCTGCCGGAGTAGGAATGGGAATGACACCTCCCACATTCCTCAAAAAAGGTGACGTTGTTGAGTGCGAAATAGAGAAAATAGGAAAACTGACAAACACAATAGGCGATTAACAATAAAAGGTGCACCCAAATAAAAATTTGAATTCTAAAATGCTGAAAGATACGGCTACTGCGTCAGTTCCCCTTGACAGCCTAAGTTAAAGGATGCCTGCGGGAAACTTTCTTGTATCCGCAAACTTTCAGCTATTTCATTTTCTTCAAATTTTCTTATTGGGATACACCTTAACGGCTTATCCGGTTTTTACGGACAGGCCGTTTATTTTTGAGCAAAAAAATAACAGGAGGTTTCTCCTGTAAGCATTGACAAACAAAGGTTTTTGTGATATTATTATTAAACTTGCCAATAAAGTATGTTTGCCTTTACGAACAAAATCATTATAGCACAACTGATTATCCATTTCAAGATAATTAATTAGTAAAAGTAATGAAAATAAGATTGACAAAAAATATTTTTACGGTATCAAACAAAATTTTTGATATATTATCAAGAATTTATGTCAATTATATATAAAAATATGGACCTAAAATCTGTGTTTTGTAATTTTTGGGATAGAATTTCCTGAATTTTGTGAACTTTTTACCTCCGGCTGATCAAAGGTTGGGAGGTAATTGTGTTGACTTTGTTCGGGCAGTTCTTACTTTTTTTATATGAGATTTTTACTTGTTAGCGTCTATCATTTTTAAGGGGTGGCTTTATGGAAAAAAACAGAATTCACTCGGCTCAAATGGGCGAGATGAAAAGAAAAAGCTATTCAAGAATCAAAGAAGTTCTTGAAATGCCGAATCTTCTTGAAGTCCAGAAGAACAGCTACAAATGGTTCCTTGACGAAGGTCTTCAGGAAGTGTTTGAAGATGTTTCTCCTATTACAGACTTCAACGGAAACCTTATGCTTGAGTTCACTGACTTTACACTTGATTCAACACCCAAGTATTCACTTGAAGAGTGTAAGGAAAGAGATGCAACATATGCTGCTGCACTCAAGGTAAGAGCAAGACTTATTAATAAAGAAACAGAGGAAATCAAAGACCAGGAAATATTCATGGGCGATTTTCCTCTTATGACAGATACCGGTACATTCATAATCAACGGTGCTGAACGAGTTATTGTCAGCCAGCTCGTAAGATCACCCGGTATTTATTACGCATCGGAATTTGATAAGCTTGGTAAAAAGCTTCTTTCATCAACAGTTATCCCCAACAGAGGTGCATGGCTTGAATATGAAACAGATTCAAATGATGTATTCAGCGTTCGTGTGGACAGAACAAGAAAGGTTCCCGTTACTGTTCTCATAAGAGCACTCGGAGTAAGCTCCGATGCGGAAATCATCGAGCTTTTCGGTGAAGAACCCAAAATCCTTGCCACAATCGAAAAGGACGTAAGCAAGAGCTATGAAGAAGGTCTTGTTGAGCTTTATAAAAAGCTTCGTCCCGGCGAGCCTCCCACAGTAGAAAGCTCAGAGAGCCTTCTCAGAGGTATGTTCTTCGATCCTAAGAGATATGACCTTGCAAAGGTTGGTAGATATAAATTCAATAAAAAGCTTGCTCTTAAGACAAGAGTAAGCGGTGCTGTGCTTGCAGAGGCTGTTGTTGATCCGATGACAGGCGAAATCGTTGCAGAAGAAGGCACAGTGCTTTCACAGGCTATTCTTGAAACAATCCAGGATACAGGTGTTGCCGGAATCGTTATCAGAAACGAAGAAGGCAGAGAAATCAAAATCCTTTCAAACAGAGCGGTTTCCATCGAGCCTTTCGTTGCCGAATACGGACTTACGGCTCAGGAGCTCGGCGTTAAGGAAAAGGTTTACTATCCTGTTCTTTGCGAAATACTTGAAAGCTGCGAAAACGCAGACGAAATCAAGGCTGCCGTTAAGGCTAAATACCATGAGCTTATTCCTATCCATATCACAGTTGAGGACATCATGGCTTCTATCAACTATGTAATGCACCTTGACTATGGCTATGGCAATGTAGACGATATTGACCACCTCGGAAACAGACGTATCCGTTCGGTAGGCGAGCTTCTCCAGAACCAGTTCAGAATCGGTCTTTCAAGAATGGAAAGAGTTGTTCGTGAACGTATGACAATCCAGGATATGGAGAACGCAACACCTCAGGCACTTATCAACGTAAGACCTGTAACTGCCGCAATCAAGGAGTTCTTCGGAAGTTCACAGCTTTCACAGTTCATGGACCAGAACAATCCGCTTTCGGAGCTTACACATAAGCGCCGTCTTTCGGCACTCGGCCCCGGCGGTCTTTCAAGAGAAAGAGCCGGATTCGAAGTTCGTGACGTACATTCATCACATTACGGAAGAATGTGCCCTATCGAGACACCCGAAGGTCCTAACATCGGTCTTATCAACTCACTTGCAACATTCGCAAGAATCAATGAATACGGATTTATCGAAGCTCCTTACAGAGTAATCGTTAAGGACGAAAACGGTGAGCCCGTTGTTACAGACGAAGTAAGATATGTTACAGCCGACGAAGAGGAAAACTACAACGTAGTTCAGGCCAACGAGCCTCTTCTTCCCGACGGACATTTTGCACATAAGAAGGTTACAGGACGTCATCGTGACGATATTATCGAAGTAGACAGATCGGAAGTTCAGCTTATGGACGTTTCGCCCAAGCAGATGGTTTCCGTTGCTACTGCGCTTATTCCTTTCCTTGAAAACGACGATGCTAACCGTGCGCTCATGGGATCTAACATGCAGCGTCAGGCAGTGCCTCTTCTTACAACAGATTCTCCTATCGTAGGAACAGGTATGGAATACAAGGCAGCAAAGGACTCAGGTATTGCCATTGTTGCTAAAAAAGGCGGCGTTGTTGAAAAGCTCAGCGCAAACGAAATCGTTATCAAAAATGACGAAGGACAGAGAGATGTATATCATCTTATCAAGTTCCAGAGAAGCAACCAGGGAACATGCCTTAACCAGAGACCTATCGTAAATAAGGGCGAAAGAGTTGAAGCAGGACGCATCATTGCGGACGGTGCATCAACAAGCAACGGAGAGCTTGCTCTCGGTAAAAATCCTCTTATCGGTTTCATGACATGGGAAGGTTACAACTACGAGGACGCCGTTCTTCTCAGCGAAAAGCTCGTTCAGGAGGACGTTTATACATCTGTTCATATTGAAGAATTTGAAGCAGAATCAAGAGATACAAAACTCGGACCGGAAGAAATCACAAGAGATATTCCCAACGTAGGCGAGGACGCACTCCGCGACCTTGACGAAAGAGGTATTATCCGTGTCGGTGCAGAGGTTCGTTCAAACGATATACTTGTCGGTAAGGTTACACCTAAGGGTGAAACAGAGCTTACCGCAGAGGAAAGACTTCTCCGTGCAATCTTCGGCGAGAAGGCAAGAGAAGTAAGAGATACATCACTCAGAGTTCCTCACGGTGAATCCGGTATCATTGTTGACGTTAAGATATTTACAAGAGAAAACGGCGACGACATCGGCCCCGGCGTAAATCAGCTTGTTCGTGTATATATTGCACAGAAACGTAAGATTTCCGTTGGTGACAAGATGGCCGGACGTCATGGTAACAAGGGTGTTGTTTCGAGAGTTCTTCCTGTTGAGGATATGCCTTTCCTTGAAAACGGCCGTCCTCTCGATATAGTTCTTAATCCCCTTGGTATTCCTTCTCGTATGAATATCGGTCAGGTCCTTGAAACACATCTTTCACTTGCGGCTAAGGCTCTCGGCTGGAAGATTTCTACACCTGTATTCGACGGTGCCGACGAGGTTGACATCATGGATACACTTGAAATGGCAAACGATTACGTTAATACCGAATGGGAGGAATTCTCCGAAAAATGGAAGCCTCTCCTTCAGGGTGATATATATGATGAGCTCTATGAAAACAGAGATCACAGAGCAGAGTGGAAGGGAGTTAAGCTCAGTCGTGACGGTAAGGTTCAGCTTCGTGACGGACGTACGGGCGAGCCCTTCGACAACAGAGTTACAATCGGCTTCATGCACTACTTGAAGCTCCATCATCTTGTTGATGATAAAATCCATGCACGTTCAACAGGTCCTTACTCACTTGTTACACAGCAGCCTCTCGGCGGTAAAGCACAGTTCGGCGGCCAGCGTTTCGGTGAGATGGAGGTTTGGGCACTCGAGGCTTACGGTGCAGCATACACACTTCAGGAAATCCTTACGGTTAAATCGGACGACGTTGTGGGACGTGTTAAGACATACGAATCAATAGTTAAGGGTGAAAATATTCCTGAACCCGGAGTTCCCGAATCATTCAAGGTTCTCCTTAAGGAGCTTCAGTCACTTGCCCTTGATATTAAAGTTCTCAGAGCAGACTCAACAGAGGTTGAAATTAAGGAATCCATTGATGATGACGAAATAGGCGAAAACCTTGATATGCAGGTTGTAAACGATATTAACAAAAATTCCGACGGTTATACAGAGGAAGAAGGCAACCTTAATGACGCCATTGATATGATTTTCGGAAACAGTTCCGACCATGAAGATGATTTCGACTATGAAGATGATTTAGAAGGAGATTTCGACGGACTTGATGACGAGAACTAAGAAGGGAGAATGTTAAATGCAGCAGAATACAGAGCATGACATAGTATTTGATTCAATTAAAATCGGCTTGGCTTCTCCGGAAAAGATTCGTGAATGGAGTCATGGTGAAGTAAAGAAACCCGAAACAATAAATTACAGAACTCTTAAGCCCGAAAGAGACGGTCTTTTCTGCGAAAGAATATTTGGACCTACAAAGGACTGGGAGTGCCACTGCGGTAAATATAAAAGAATAAGATACAAAGGTGTTGTTTGTGACCGATGCGGCGTTGAGGTTACAAAATCAAAGGTAAGACGTGAACGTATGGGACACATTGAGCTTGCCGCACCTGTATCACATATATGGTATTTCAAAGGTATTCCCAGCCGTATGGGACTTATCCTTTCAATGTCACCAAAGGCTCTTGAAAAGGTACTCTATTTCGGAAGCTATGTTGTTCTTGATCCGGGCGACACAGGCCTTCACGAAAAGGACCTTCTTTCAGAGAGAGAATATAAAGATATGCTTGAAAAGTACGGCGACACATTCCGTGTAGGAATGGGTGCCGAGGCTATCAAGGAGCTTCTCTGCGCTATCGACCTTGAAAAAGACTCGGAAGAGCTTAAGAAGCAGCTTGCCAACACAACAGGCCAGAAAAAAATCAGAATAATCAAAAGACTTGAGGTTGTTGAGTCATTCAGACTTTCAGGCAACAAGCCCGAATGGATGATTCTTGATGCAGTACCGGTTATTCCTCCCGACATCAGACCTATGGTTCAGCTCGACGGCGGACGTTTTGCAACAAGCGACCTTAACGACCTTTACAGAAGAGTTATAAACAGAAACAACCGTCTTAAAAGACTTCTCGAGCTGGGTGCTCCCGATATTATCGTAAGAAACGAAAAGAGAATGCTTCAGGAGGCAGTTGACGCACTTATCGACAACGGCCGTAGAGGCAGACCTGTAACAGGTCCCGGAAACAGACCCCTTAAGTCACTTTCCGATATGCTTAAGGGTAAACAGGGACGTTTCCGTCAGAACCTTCTCGGTAAACGTGTTGACTATTCGGGACGTTCGGTTATCGTTGTAGGCCCTGAGCTTAAGATTTTCCAGTGCGGTCTTCCTAAGGAAATGGCTATCGAGCTTTTCAAGCCCTTCGTTATGAAGCAGCTTGTTGAAAAGGGACTTGCACACAATGTTAAGTCTGCAAAGAGAATGATTGAAAGACTCCAGACAGAGGTCTGGGACGTCCTTGAAGACGTTATCAAGGAGCATCCGGTTATGCTTAACCGTGCACCGACACTTCATAGACTTGGTATCCAGGCATTCGAGCCTGTACTTGTTGAAGGCCGTGCAATTAAGCTTCATCCGCTCGTATGTACAGCATACAACGCTGACTTCGACGGTGACCAGATGGCTGTCCATGTTCCTCTTTCTGTTGAGGCACAGGCAGAATGCCGTTTCCTTCTTCTTTCACCCAATAACCTTCTCAAGCCTTCGGACGGTGCTCCTGTAACAGTACCTACACAGGATATGATCCTCGGTATGTACTATCTTACACTCTGCAAGGAAGAGCTTGTTAAAGAGGTTATCGAAACAGATGCAGACGGCAACCCTATACTTGACGGTGACGGCAATCCCGTTAAATACCTTCAGTATAAGCTTTACAGAGATGAAAGAGAGGCTATTCTTGCATACGAAAACCATGAGGTTTCTCTCCATGAGCCTGTTAAGGTAAGAAGAACACTTACATTTGACGGTGTTGAAGAAACAAGAGTAGTTGTAACGACAGTCGGAAGAATTATATTCAACGAAGCTATTCCCCAGTGCCTTGGCTATGTAGACAGAACAAAGGACGAGGATAAGTTCAGATATGAAATAGATTTCCTTGTTGATAAGAAGGGTATCGGAAAGATTATCAACAAATGTATCAATAAGCGTGGTGCTACCGAAACAGCCGATATGCTTGACAAGATTAAATCACTCGGTTACAAGTATTCAACAAAGGCAGCACTTACAGTTTCAATTTCCGATATGGAAATTCCTAAGCAGAAGAAGGAATACCTTGCCGAAGCCGAGGAAATGGTTGAAAAGATTACAAAGAAATATAAACGTGGTTTCATGACAGACGATGAACGTCATAACAAGGTTATCGAAACATGGAACATTGCCAACGACAAGATTACAGATGCACTTCTTGCAGGTCTTGGTAAGTACAACAACATCTTCATGATGGCTAACTCTGGTGCCCGTGGTTCTAACAGCCAGATTAAACAGCTTGCAGGTATGCGAGGACTTATGGCTAACCCTTCGGGTGGTATCATCGAGCTCCCTATCAAGTCTAACTTCCGTGAAGGTCTTTCGGTTCTTGAGTACTTCATTTCCGCTCATGGTGCTCGTAAAGGTCTTACAGATACAGCTCTCCGTACAGCCGACTCAGGTTATCTTACAAGACGTCTTGTTGACGTTTCACAGGATATTATCATTCGTGAATGGGATTGTACACCGGAAGGCAAGGAAGCACCCGGTCTTTGGGTAAGTGCTTTTGTTGACGGAAACGAAGTTATCGAAAGTCTTCAGGACAGATTAAGAGGCCGTTGGTCAGTCAAAGATATTGTAGATCCCGAAACAGGCGAGATTATTGTTCCTGCCGACACAATGATTACTCCCGATATGGCAGAAAAGGTTGAGAAGGCCGGAATTAAGAGCGTTCTTATAAGAACAGTTCTTACATGCCGTTCAAACATCGGTATTTGTGCTAAGTGCTACGGCGCAAACATGGCAAGCGGCCGTTCGGTAAGAATCGGTGAGTCGGTTGGTATCATTGCCGCTCAGTCAATCGGTGAGCCTGGTACACAGCTTACAATGCGTACATTCCATACCGGTGGTATTGCCGGAGATGACATAACACAGGGTCTTCCTCGAGTTGAGGAGCTTTTCGAGGCAAGAAAGCCTAAGGGACTTGCCATCATCTCAGAATTCGGCGGTACTGTATCAGTTACAGATAATAAGAAAAAACGTGAGGTTACAATCACAAACAACGAAACAGGCGAGGTTAAGGATTACCTTATACCTTACGGCTCAAGAATCAAGGTATATGACGGCGACGTAATCGAAGCCGGTGACGAGATTACAGAAGGTTCTGTAAATCCTCATGACATACTTAAGATTAAGGGACTCAGAGGCGTTCAGGATTACATGATCCAGGAGGTTCAGCGAGTTTACAGATTACAGGGTGTTGAAATCAACGATAAGCATATCGAGGTTATCGTTCGTCAGATGCTTAAGAGAGTTAAGATTGAAGAAATCGGTGATACAGATTTCCTTCCCGGAAGCCTTGTAGACTGGCTTACATTTGAAAACACAAATGAAGCACTTGAGGCAGAAGGCAAAGAGCCTGCAAAAGGCACAAGAGTTCTTCTCGGTATCACAAAGGCATCACTTGCTACAGATTCCTTCCTTTCAGCCGCTTCATTCCAGGAAACAACAAGAGTTCTTACAGAAGCTGCTATCAAGGGCAAGGTCGATCCTCTTAACGGTCTTAAAGAAAACGTTATCATCGGTCAGCCTATTCCTGCCGGTACAGGTATGGCAAGATACAGAAATGTTGAAATTGATTCCGGTGAGGAAGACGACATCTATGCCGAGGACGACATTGACGTTGAAGAAAATGCCGAACCTAATGAAGAACCTGTTACAACAACAGAAGAATAAGCTTAAAGGTGTCGTATCGACACCTAAGTCGAAATCAGGATTTCGACTTGTTTAAACAGAAGCATGAATAGCTCATTCCATCGGCTAAAAAAGCCTTGAAACTCGCTATTCTCCTCGACGGGAGTGAATCCCGTCTATTGACCGCACAAGACAGTGCGGCGGCAAAGCCGCTTTTGCTTTTTCAAAGCAAAAGTCATGACAGTATGGATT
>Ga0129312_1001077_pt1 | contig 17619 bp, 19 predicted proteins | sample O827metagenome_FD_94434 | JGI IMG/M metagenome (GOLD analysis project Ga0129312, IMG submission 94434) | Orangutan group fecal microbial communities from Wisconsin, USA - O827 metagenome | ecosystem: Host-associated > Mammals > Digestive system > Large intestine > Fecal | place: USA: Wisconsin... | reverse complement strand
CGGAACGCGCCTCCACTTTCTTCCCGAGCCCGGATGGTGGAATCGGTAGACACAAGGGATTTAAAATCCCTCGGCGTTCGCGCTGTGCGGGTTCAAGTCCCGCTCCGGGTACCATGGGAAAGACAAGAATAATCAAAGCAATAAGCAGTGTCGTGAAACCACCTACGGGTGGTTTTTTTGTGCCTGAAATTCACGCCCTGTGCATATCCTGTGCTCACGGGGTGCAATGAGCCGCAATCTCCAGCCTGGCAATGCCGAATCGAACGTGTCGCCTCCAGCATAGAGAACCAGGCCGCTTTGCCTGTTTTCCGGTACTCTTCCGGGAAGGGTGGCCTGCTGAGCAAGTTGTAATGCTCTGGCCGCCCTTAGTACAAAGTTGCTTAATTCGTGCAATCACCTCATCTCTGTACTTCTGGTGTCCGCGCATAGCCCTTGGATGGGCAATTCTGAAACAGATTGTATTACCTGTTTTGAACTCCCACAGCTTCCCCGGAATGACTGAAGAAGTCTCATAACCGCCCAGCTCAGTAAGCACCTGTTTAATGATGTAGTCTGTTCTCCGGGCTCCGGATGCAAAGATCATGAAATCAGGCTCAAGGTGTTTAATTTGTACCGCCAGCAGCTTCAGCGAGGCTAATATGACTTCCTGCACTTCATTTTGAGGGCGATTGAGAGGGGTCAGTCCGTCGTAATCCCACGCCAGTAGATTGGCATACACGATAGCCTGAGGAGGAATATTAAGCTCCCGGGCCAGCCTGAAATGATATTGCGTGAAGCGGCTACGTGATTTGAGGTTGGTGGTGCCATCATTTTGTACCGGAAGATGTTTCCTGTAACGATCTACAGCTTCTTCAACCACCTGCCCGATGGTGACGTCAGGCATAAGTCCCAACACCCGTGATATCGTATTCTTACCATTCAGCGTATTCCAGCCTGCGGTTTCACGTCCAACCAGCATGATTTTTACCGGTGAATGCCAGTATTCTTCAAACGGCACGGGTAAAAAGACGCCTGAGTATTTATCTTCATTCAGGTTAAATGACTGGGCGTCAACTTCCTGTAATATCCGTTTGTACGCGTCTAATAGCCTTTCCATTCTTCAATCCTGCCCCGTAATAAAAACACCTTCAGATATATATTATTTTCATGATATCAATCAGATATATGAGGATAAATATGCAAAAATCCTTCCGATTCACCAATTCATCCATCAAAGCCCTTCCGGCAAACACAGATACCCGATCTACAGAGCTTGAGGTATCCGATACTGAGGTCATTGGCCTCAAATGCCTCTCAGGTCGAACGGGTAACAAACGTTTCCTCCTGCGCTACACATTCCACGGTACCAAAAAAAGTATCAGTATTGGCAGATTCCCTGAAATTGATGTGGGGACAGCCCGTCAGATAGCTCGTCGTCACAAGGAGGCGATTGCACTGGGAAATGACCCTAAGGCAGAACGCGATAATTATCGTGCTATGCCAACGCTTAGTGAGTTTTTTCACCAGACCTATATTCCGTTCATCAAACGCCATAAAAAGTCCTGGGATAAGGATGTTCAGCGTTTCACGCAATACATTGAACCTTGTCTGGGGAAGATACGTTACTGTGACCTTCGGGCCCGGGAAATCCAGCAGGTGCTTTTCGACATGCTTGAGGGTCGTATTCACGGCCAGCAGTATGCACCGTCTACCTGTAACAGGGCACTGGCTATTCTGAAAACTATGGGGCGTTATGCGCTACGACAGGATGTCCTGGAGAAGAATGAAGCCGATAAGATCCCTTTGCTGAAGGAGAATAATCAGCGGACGCGCTTTTTTGACGCTGATGAGATCAGAAGGATCCTTGATGCTGCGGCACGATACCCCAATAAGGCAGCCGGGGGACTGATAGCCATGCTGCTGTTAACCGGTACACGCAAATCAGAAATGATGAACGTCATGCACAAACATATTGATCGGGATAACAGGTCCTTGTTTATTCCTTATACAAAGAATGGTCGCAGCCGGACTGTATATCTTAGCGAAGCCGCATTATCCATTATTGATTCGATCCCACGGGCTGGCAGTAATCCCTATCTGTTCGCCATAAAGGACAATGGAAAACCGATATCTGAACCCCGGTGGGCCTATGAAAAAATACTGGCAGAGTGCGGGATAGATAAAAGTGAAGTCTGTTTCCACACTACGCGCCATTCCGTCGCATCATTACTTGTCTCCAGTGGTCAGTACAGTCTGTATGACGTTAAAGCCCAGCTTGCGCATGCCAGTATTCAGAGTACGGAGCGCTACGCAAAACTGACACCAGAGCGAATGCGTCAGACCGGGCAGGGTGTTACCGACCTTCTTTTACCCCCCGTAGCTACCAGTAAAGAACAGTGATTTTTGCATCTCTTAAACGTGGAGAATGATTATGCCGTTAAAGTGCCCTAAGTGCGGTAGTCGGAATACAGTCACAGAAACTGCCGGAAATATAGCAAAGGTGACTCGCGATGACCGGTTTCTGACATCGACATCCGGTTATATTAGCCCGGAGCAATTACCAGAATTGCTTAAAGAAATCATCAGGGCGATACAGCGTCTATTTGGATTCCTTGAACAGCGTGAAAGGAATAATGCGCCAGTGCTTATCTGCAAGGATTGTGGATATTATGAAAGAATATAGATGACCACTGAAGGCAATTCCAGATTCTTTACCCTGTCTATGTAACCCCGATACTTAAAACGTATCGGGTTTTTTGTTTATGAGGATTATTCAATGAAATTTATCTCGAACTGGCAAGACCTGCCGTCGCTCCTTCTTCCCGATTCAGTTATGACTGTCCTGAGAAAAGAACTGATACTTCCATTTGATGATGAACTTTCCGCAATGAATTTTTGGGGCGAGGTGGGTGTAACATTAATGTACATTGAACCCGGTGATGTTCCCGAAGATATTAAACGACACGTACTGGATGTAATTCATCATTTAATTGCAAACCCTGAGTTCGTGGTCTATCTGACAGATGAATATTACTTGATGCTATCAATTACAGAAGATAATGGAAATGGTATTTATCTGCTATTTCATCCGGAATGCCCTTTGAAGGGGATTGACACATTAATGTCTATGGCGGAATCCCGTCTGTAAATCAGATTAAAATCAGGAGATGAAAATGAGAAAATCAAAGTTAGAGAAAAATAATAATGAACACGAGAAGCTGGAGTTAAATAATGATTTAAGTGATATTGAAAAAGGTATCACTGAAGATGGCCAAATATTACCTGAAGAGAGTTATAAGCTGCTAATTGAATCAGGTCAGGCGGAAAAAATCAGCCCTAAAGCCAGCGGTATTCTGACATGGCAACTGGCTATGTCTGAAACGGATAATGAACTTTACCTGCGTCTCATGGCAAATGGCAGCGGTGGATTGTTCTCTAAAGACTGGGTCCCACTTTCTAAGATTGAAAGTGTACTCGAAGTTCAACCGACAACGGGCTTCACATCAGGCGTATTCAGATCATTATTTAAAGGAGCAAGTGCCAATAATGCCGGTTTTCTGGCTGCTGTTTTACGCTCCCCGGATATATGCCTGCTTGAGGCGCACCCTGAGAAGTTGTTTACGCATGTTTTATATGCTGACTGGCGGGCGCGTCTTAAAACACTCAGTAAGGTTGGCGATTGAGAAAGGATTGCGAAGAATTAATTCTTTACCAGAACTGTTATACAACCAGAAACTACTACACACCTCTACTCACCTTTTACAGGAAAATCTATTATGCAAACCCAGTATGTCTTAAAACAGGCAGGATTAACGCTGCCTGTCACTAAATTATTTCAGCAGCACATCGTTACGCTTCTGGCAGAACAATCTCAGCAAACATCGGTCAGGGCAGTAGTCATTAATTTTCGTGACCCGGACTACAGTGCAGAATCCGGCGGATTTCATCCGGTTGAAATGCGGTTCATCCGCCAGGATAACGAATGGTATTTCGATTATGTCACAGACTTTAGTTACATGGGACGAGTCTATCCGGAGCTGGAAAAGGAAATGGACTTTTGTTGGTCAGGTCAATACGTCTTCCATTATCTGGCTGGGGATATTTCACTGGCGGCAGAGAGGAATGAACTCTGGTCCTTATGGGAGGGTAATTTTATGGATTACCTGTCTATGGGGATTTACCGGGTAACGGTAACTGTGGAAAGTTGTTGACCTGTTATGAACAGGAAGAAAACGGGCATCTTTGTAATCCTCTTCATGCGCAGTACATCGCAGCATGATGATGATACTGGTTGTACCGGACCGTTCGCATAAACATGTGCAGACGCGGGGGATCTCAGATCCCTCGTGGTTTAAGCTCAAATGGCGCATTCCTCAGTGACAGGGTGATAACAATGACTCTATTACCCCAACGACAGTTTTACACCGCATAAATAACATCGATATTACAGTGTGTTAGTGGTGGCTTTGGCCGATGAATTGTTAAAACGAAACCATACAGGTAACCATGATGCGTCAGTCACGAGGCGAGAAGATCGCTGAAAGACTGGGGTGGATATTGCTCCAGCTCTATACCGGTAATTCTCTGTCGGTTAATGATATTTGCCAGCAGTTTTCGGTTTCCCGTCGGACAGGGCGACGTGACTTATTGAGGGTTGAAACAGTAACTGAAACAGTTTCTCCCGGGAAAGTGAAGTTGGCTCCCCTGATAAGAGATCGAGTCAGGCAAGGAATATGCAAATAATTTTCTCTACATGGACATAACCTGTCCTCGCATTGCATTAGGCTCTGAAATGAACCAAATAAATCCCATTAATTAAGGATGTAGGATGAAAAGAAAAATAATTGTGGCTATGTTGTTCACAGGTTTTCTGTCACAGGCGCATGCCGGGCTTGTTCAGGTAAATAATCGTGTGGCCTGTTATCTTGTGATGGACAATACAAACAGGCAACTCATGCAGTCAGATAAAAAACTTACAGCTGAAATTTATGAATATTTGGGAGGAGAGCTACAGCGTTATGGCGTTGACGAAGAGTCGATTAATGAAAATACCATAGCGCTGGAGAATGATCTGCCTCGGGCATACCAGCAGGCAGCGTTTGCAGATAAGTGTGTAGCATTCTACCAAACCCCATCAAACAGAAAGTAGCCAGAACAGATAACTTCGCGCACCTAAGTGGATAATCATGGTATGAAAAATATAATTACGGGAAGTCTTGTGGCCATTATACCTGTCACCTCAATAGCCGCTTCTGTTTCGCTTGATACAGCAGGACGTTGTTATGAAGCAACCCGCCAGTCAACCCAAATGGCGATGTTACTGGATCCAAATGCAGCGGAATACAAAAATCTCAACAGCAATGCCAAAGAGCTATTTGGAACGCTCTCCGGTGGCGTAGGTGAAAAAGACTCAAAGAAAGTTCGGGATGCCTGGAAGGCCATTCTTGATAATGCCGGAATGGAAGGCAGTATGGCTAAATCTGATGGGTATAGGGAAGTGAACAGATATCCGCAGGACGTCATTATGCAGGAGGCTAATAAATGTGTCCGTCTTGCAATTAAAGCAGGGATTGTAAAATTCTGATGAATAACGAGGTGTAAACAATTCGGGAGCAGCTGCTCCCGTTACTTTTTTTAGCGATGTTAGCCAAAGATCCAGTTCCAGGCTTTTTTCAATCCACTGACTACAGCTTTTTTGGCAGCTTTCACCACCACGCGCAAAGGCACTGGCAGGGTATTATCAATAATATCATCAAGAACGCGATCAACGGTATCACCAAATCCTTCCGTTGCCTCTTCTGTAACTGTACGGGTTTTGTGCTCGTCTCTCACCTGAGACGCAACGCCGCTTTGAGCGTGCTTTGGGAGCGCACGAACCATTGCCTCCACCAAATGGGTCACATTGTATCCCTCACTGGCGGCGACAGCGATCACCGGATGGTCAGTAAACCCAAATCGCTGTGTGATATATGCTTCTTTATCGAGGATATTTTGCATCTGGGATGGAGAAGGCCGGGCGTTGACAACATCCCACTCACGGAATGGCTCAATTTTGTCGACCTGATTAAGCACAAACAGTGTTTTAGCCTCACCGCCAGCAGGGGCCAGCACATTTTTGTAGAAATGTTCATCCGCAGAAAAGGCGCGATCATCGCCTTTAATCACCCAGAGAACCAGATCCAGCTGTGGTAACAGATCACGATAAAGTTGTTCATATTCAGCGTCACGCTCAGCATTTTCGCCCACACCCGGAATATCAATCAACCGCACTGAGCGTTTGCCAAACTGGATGCGCATTTCCTGCGTTTCACGGGTACAGGCGGCGACATCGCTGACTGCACAAATATCACCCTTAAAAATCGCATTACATAAGCTGGACTTCCCGGCTCCGGTCTTTCCCATAATGCCAATGACCGGCTCATAACTGATAACGTCATTGATGCGTCGGGCAATACTGTCCCTGATATTTTCAGGTAATATTTCAAGAGCATCCTTCACAGGATTTCGATTTTTAGTTTCTGTATTATTCATCTTGAGCACCATTCTCCATTCTCGCTTTAATTAAGGCACACTCGTAATAAGAAATAATTACTTTTAGCAAGGCATTCACTTTTTCCAGATCACGGGGTGCCGCGTAACCGACGATCCCTTTTTTCATAGGGCTGAAGCGTTCCTTGCGGGAAAGGTTCATTGCGGCCAGTTGATCATCAATACCGTGCATTAACAAATGACCGTTTTCACCAGCACTGAAGTGATTGCAAATCAGCTCGGCATGCCTGAGTAGGTTTTCGGGAACTACATTGAATGGCGCGTCAAGCCAGGCTTTAAGATGCGCATTCTGTTCATTATCATTGGCGTCAAGAAGACCGCTGAGTAAGTCCGTTGCTATGTTTTCGAAAAAATTCTCGAGCGCTTTTTCATCTTTATTCATTAGAGGTATCTCCGGTTGATTCCGTACTTTCATTCTGCTCGTATCGTTTCAGGGCAAGGCGTATGTCTTGCGTAACCTGATTACGAATCGATGCTGGTTTTAGAACTTCAACCTCGGGCATCCAGTATTTGATGAGAGGGATAATTTGGCCGAAGTGAGCCACCCGTGAAATCACGAGCAAATCACCGCTTGCGGAAGTGTGAATAATTTCCTGACCCGGCAACAGCGCGCGGCGCAAGAACCACGGGGCTATACGTGCAGAAACTGACATCAGTACTTCAGTAAGCTCTGCGCCATACCAGATACTTTCCGCATTCTCGATTTGCAGATGAATCTCCGGCGACATGGTAAACGACACGTTACTGGGGAGAACCTTTTTCATGTCTGAAATGACGAAACTCTTCAGCACTCCTCCCTCAATCGCAGCGAGATACCAGATCCCTCTGTCACTGACGAGACGATAGGGTTCAATGGCGCTGTAACTTTTCGCTTTATACATAAAGCTTATTTTTTTGCTGCCGCGAATCGCGTCTGACAATGTATTCAACGTAGACATAAAAACCCCACAGTTTTCGTAGGGACGCTGTTTGATCAGAAACGGATTATTTTCGGCATTGCCCAGCAATATGCCTAACAGGCGGTCATCCCAGCGTGGAAATAACCCGTCAATACCCAGAATACGCGTAAACCGGCGCAAGTCCGTATTGCTGCGCTGTCCCAGAACGCCAACGGGAAGGTGATATTTCTTACCACTGCGAAGAAGGTTGAGATAAGCCAGTCGCTGCGTAAGGTCACGCCGGATGGTCTTATCACAGACATTAAACTCTTCAGCGAGCCCACTCACCGTGACCGATTCACCGTTGTTAAGGCGAGTCAGTATCAATCCAAGGCGATACCCAAGTTTGTCATGCTTATCCATTCAGGCATCCAATTAATTGAAGCTGGAAGGATATTTTCAGCAGGGTGCTGGACAAGATGAGTCCAAGCCGAAGAGGGATTTCTAAAAAATAAAATACATAAAATTCAAGGATATACTTTTAGCATGGTTTTTGTGGACTCAAACTGTCCATGTTGTGGTGGTTGCGGGAAGCAGCTTTATTACCGGAGCTTCATTATCTACCAAACAGTAAAGCCCACGACTGGGAGCGTGGGCTTAGCAAACAGGTATTCAGCGTGAAGGATTTACAAAATTACCGAGGGCAATGAGAAGCCAGGATATTTCAGCAATATATGGTCCATCAGGCGAGTCATTCGGGAAGTCAGAGAACCAAAGATAATGGGTGGGAGCTTAGCCCGGCCTGCATTTTTAACATCACTGGATGTCACAGAGTAGCCTGCTTCGACCAGCCATGCAGCTATCTCAACACTGGTTTGTCGCTTTCTGTCGTCCGGCGTGAGCCCCCATTGATGTTGAGCCAGGGCCCGCAGGAAAAGGCGAACAAGGACGTCATCGCTTCGATTTTGTCCTACTTTCAGTTTCAGAGGGGTAAAAACGTTTCTGCAATAGAGAAAATCACACCAGTCTTCCCAGTCAGCTTCATCTTTCAGGCTGTGTGTCTGCCGCCAGTCATCGAAAAGTTGGCGTTGCTTAAGTGCCTGGGCTATATCATTCCACGGACGGGAATACATCAACAAATGTCCATCATTCATGGTAGGGGCGATCAGTTGGCGCTTAAAGTCGAACTCCAGATTTAACCGGATATCCGACTCAACGGCGACAAGGTCGCTTTCATTCAACCACATATCACGGGTTGAAATGAGAGATCCCCTGCGAAGCTTCTGACCCGGAGCCCTGTTAAGATAGAGGTCCACCATATAGCGGTTATAGTCGTCGCGGGGAATATCAGCAGGGGGTTTAACTCCTGCACGGGCGTGTACGATTGGGTAGCCTGCAAGTTCTTTATAGGTCAACTGCCCCCGGGTTTTCATGGCGACAAGTTGCCTGACCTGATGTTTACAGGTCAGCATAGACGAGCCCGGATCCGCAATGCCACATAACGCCTGAAAACGTGATGATAACGGGCCAGACATATCGATATTCTCGATAGCGGAATCCGTCAGAAAACCATCTGTAGTCACACTGACCACTGTTGTATTCGGCGGGAGTGCATTCATCAACTCGCCCACCACCGCGCGGACAAATCCCGTGACATGTGCAGCAAAAAATGGCTGGGTGACTGACGAAGGCGGCAAAGGGCTGTTCAGCCCTCGGGCGGTATCAAATGCAGTCTTTGCGTGAAGACCCTGAGCGAGTTTTCCGTACAGTGAATTTCCGATCTCTTTCCAGAATTTCTCCTCCAGAGACCCTTTATCATGGCGATTACGATTTTCGCGTACCTGTTGCACAAAGGGTAAAAACACGGAGCATGCTGGTTCTGCCGGTGATGAGGAATCATTAGATTTATACTGACGCCAGGGGATGATAATACCGTGCTGAATAGTCATTTCCGCACCCAGAGACAGAGCGAGGGCTATTTCCGGGGCGGTCGCCCATGACTCACCCGTCAAAGGGAAAAACAATCCGTACTGGTCGGTTCTGACGGGCAGGCAGGGGTAGCGTACCGTGTCGGGGAATCGAAAACTGACCAGCGCAAATCCCATGGTATGCCCGCAAAATTCCTCAGGATTTTGGCTCTGGTAAATATTATCGTAATCAGGCTGCAAAATATCTAACAGGCCTGTGGTGTAAGCGCCTGCTAAATCGTAGTCATACCATTGGCTTTCAGGGGTAATGCCCATCATAAAGCACTCATTTCGTCCGCCGTGATAGCAGTTTATGGCGAACGTTTCGTAGAGTTCCCTTGCGGGTATACTCTGCGTCGATTTCAATGTTCTGAATCCCTGAGTGTCCGGGTTCCAGCGTTGGCGTGATTCCGTCCTGGTTCCCATACAGACTTCAGGAGACTGGCCGCTTTCCTTAATGGTTTTGAGAAACCGGGAAACAGCCATCGCACCAATCGTAGTGGGGACGCGCTCAATCAGCAGACTTTCAGTGCAGAACGATTTCACCTGTAAGGCATAGCGCACGGCAATTTCGGCATCACGAACTGCATAGGCCTCGAAACCGCGTCGATCGCCTTTTAAATACTGGCGCATATCGCTGATTGAATAAGGTGCTGGAATGGTTAGTTTCGGCAGGCCAAGTAATTCACCACATTCCGTCAGTCCCATACCGCCCGGAGTGATCAACAAGGTATCGGTAAACGTTACATTGCTGCAATGGGACGGGCTGGTCCGCTTATCAAACATGATTAGGCTGTTTTTTTCACGACGAGTTTCGACTTCATCAAAATCAATACCGTAGCGGTTTTTAAAACTGCTGACTGTACTGCGAATTCCTTTCAGCAGTATTTTGTGATCGCTCCAGAAATCGGCAAACGAGGCAACATCAGCCCGCAGGAAATGAGCATACAGCGTAATCGAACCCGGCCATTCGGTAATCTGATCATTCTTTAATAGCGGCGTGAGGGTTTTCGCGAGAAAGTTTTTCAGCGACAAGCGATCTTTTTTGTGTGCGCTGGCGGGGTACAGAATTCCGGGAATACCCGTACCATCAGGCAGCACGACATAACTCTGATAAGACAGAATGTCGTTTTGCTTTGTATGTGGGTTATAGACATATTCAGTATCAAAGCCGATATCAAGATGTAGCTCGCTGCTGACGTCCAGTCGATTTTTTGATTTTTGCGGTATTAACGGAAAGTTATCAAGCGTTTTAGCAGAGCGGGCGACAGGTTGCGTCACTCCCGCCGCATCTGCGAGCAGTGCATTCATGTCAAACATAAGTGTTTTCTTATTCAGGTGAGCGGTGTCAATATCGACACCGCTAATTAAAGGGAAATCAGGCAAGGGCTGTACGGATCTCAGCAAACAGTTGCTCTTTTAGAGCATCGTCTTTCGTTGCTACGAAAGATACGAAGTTATCGTTGACTTTAATGACGACGCCGTTCGGCGTCTTTTCTACCATAGGCAAGAGTCGCGAGGAGAGAAGACAATTAGCATGCAACCAACGAAAGCCCATTCCTTCAAATTCGCGACCACCAAGAGTGGTAGACAGTTCCTGAAATGCCTCATCAAGAGTGTCAGGTTTGGCTGATTCACTGACGAGCGTTCCGCCATAACGGTTAGTGAGCGTCAGGATAGCCCGCTCTGCGTTCTGGAACAGGCTGATGCCGTAGACGAACTTAAGTCGGGCAATGCAGTTATTACCCCGGTAGACAGCCTCTTCAGGCAGGTTACTTTCGAAGTTGCGGGCATAGGTGTTAAACGCAGTTTTCGCTGCTTCATCCGTATCAAAAGACTCGGTGTGCAGCAGGCGGCACGCCCGACTAATAAAATTGAGGCGGTTTTCAACGAGACTGATGCTGATGACATCAGAGACAGGGATAAGTATGTCGCTGGCGTTAACCAGGTAGTCAAAGCTGAGTATTTTTGAGGTTTTCATTGTTTTTACTCCTTGAAAGTCAAATTAGCGCGAAGTTTGTGTATTTGTGATGTGCTGTTTTTCCCAGGCTTCCACCTCAGCCACGGGAAAACGGATCGCACGTCCCAGCCGGATGAACGGAGGGAGCTTGCTCGGGTTACGGGTAACGTCACTGGCAATGGTGCTGGGTGCAATGCCCCAGCGAATAGCAAGCTGTTTACTGTTGATGTACATATCAGGGCTCCTCAGAGCTAAAGGTGTTTATAGGTTCTGTCAGTCACTGCCGGGCCCTGCAGTGGTGTGCTCACACATTACGAGCTGCGCAGTTAGATGGCACTTCATTAAACTCACAGCTCATGTTGTCAGATTTTTTATTTAAAACTATCAACCACTTGTGACACTACTGACTGAGTGTCCGCTGCATTGTGAAATGCATAGCGGCGGGTGGCAGTGAGTGAGTGGTGATTCAGTAAACGGGAAGCCATGGCGATATCGCTGGTTGCCTGTAGCACGCGGGTGGCAAACGTCCGACGAAGGTCATGCATGCGCAGATTTTGTATGCGAGCATCCCGACAAATCCGGGTAAAGGTTTCACGCGGATAGCTCAACTGGCGAGTCGTGTCGGTAATGCGCGGGAAAATCCAGGTCGTGCTGAGTGCCAGTTGTGCCTGTCGCTGAATAATGGCCACTGCGGGATTTGCAAGCGGGCAGGTGAATGGGTGCCCTGATTTCGTATCCGGAAGAAGTAATTGCTGTGCGTCTGGATGCCAGTAATCCCATTTCAGCGTACAAACTTCACCAATACGCATACCGGTATAGAGTGCAAGCAATATGGCATCAGCAGCGGGCGTATTCAGGGCCTCAGCGGCAGCAATAAATAATGGAATTTCAGTGGCAGAAAGTGTGCGATATCGGACGTTGTTCTCTTTCAGATAACGAACGTGGGTCATCGGAGAATGATTTATCCATTCAGCGCGTACAGCCAGAGAGCATATCTTTGAGAGCAGAGCCAGAAGGCGGTTTATTGTTGCCGGGCTTAATTTCGGTCGTAGGCCAGCGGCGAATTTTTCGATTTCCCCTGGGGTGATATGACAGAGGCGACGCTTCCCCCAGAAGGGTCGGATATGGCGATTGAGCTTCGATAGCTCAGACTGTGGACTTTTCTTATATAACTGCATATCAGGAATCCACAACTCGTTGATAGCCTGTTCGACGGTATGACGGCGGGACTGTATGGCCAGGCGTTTTTTATTACCAAGCCGAATCATAGTGTTCAGACGGGCATCTTCAATATCGAGATGTGGGAACGTCCCAAGCGTTTCGTAAATACGCTGATTGTTGATGGTCGCCCGAAACGCGAGCGTGATTTGATTGGGATAGACCAGCGCCCTCAGTTGGGGGCAGTGAATATCGCGGTATTCCTGGCAACCAGTCGTCGGATGCGGCAGTTGCTGAAGTGATTTGGTGCTGAAACGCAGGTCAATAATGGACATCGTAGTTCTCCTGTGAATGTGTATCAGGAAAAATACGATGTCAGATGAGCTAATAGCGAGTTGTCATTTTCACAGTTCATCATTTCAATTTAGAACTGTATTTTTTATCTACAGATGAACTTTCTCTGCGGGTCGTGACTCTATGAGTTCATTTAGTCTGAGCAAGTGATAGTAATCGGGTGACATATTCATTTTTGCTGAGGCGACCCACATCGTTAATCTTTGAAGGTAGTCCCAGAGCTGTCGATTTTAGATCTAATAATCCTTTAACGGTTTTACTTTTACCTTCAAGAAAAAGGATGATTTCTTTGGCTGTGGGTTTCCATTCTGGGAAGATAAGCAGTGCAATGTAAATATATGTTTTGTATAAAATCTGGTTTATGTTTTTTTGGATCCCTGTCAGGTTTTCTTTGTTTCTGGGGATGGTTTCATCAATAACAAATCGGTCGGGACTAGTTAATGTAATTGCAGTGTCTTTTTCATTAATAAAGTGTTGCATGACCTCATGGGGTAACATTGCAAGAGTAATCAATTGAAACATGGCGGGGTGGTTGAGGCAATTATCTTTAATAAGCCCGGAGTTTTTCATCTTATCTAATATTTGCAATAGAAAGTGAAAATAAAATTCATCACAAAATCTTGCAAAGAAAAGGAGGGCAGCATCCTGGGCTTCCAGATTTGAAATTTTCGGGAGTGAATTAGTGAAATCGGAGGATTTGATATAGGTTATGATTTTTCTGTGGGAAATTTTGAGTGCTTTGTTATGAATGTGCATCGAAAACTTACCATTCCAGATGTAGGGTTTGTTACTTTGATACGTTTTTTCATCTACAAGTGTATCAAGAATATTTAGTAATGTGAAAATCGGATGTGTCGGATCGTTGGGTGCCTTATTCAGTAAGCTCTTCAAAAATGCATCGATTTCCTTTAAAGTTTTATCAGGGATTTTATTTTGTTTATTCGAATTATGGCCGTAGATATTAATGGCCAGCACTTTGAATTCCTCACGTTGCAGTACACACCATTTCTCAAGGTAATCAGTATACTGAAAAAAATTAATATAATTGGACAATAATGCGGAGGGCGCGAAAATCTCGATAGCGGCTAATGAGGGGCGCATCTTACGTGTTCCATCCGGTTGTTCTTGTGTCATCAGGTGTAGCAAATCATCCTCAGTGAATATTTCGGATAATTTATCAATGTCTTTCTGATATTTAGCGAGAAGGTCAGCGTTTTTTTGTTCTCGTTTAGGCGGCTTAGGATAGTTTTCAAACATAATGTGCCTCGTTTATTTAGGTCAGAAACCCTTTTTCTGATGGAGGTTTGCAAGGTAGTGCTGTGATTACAAGAGCATGAGTAGGTTATTTACCCCAACGGCAGTTTTACACCATAGCTTACATCGAGTCTATCCTGCTAATATCATTATAATTTATTAACTTGCAAACATGAGGGGATCAGCAAGTCATCTGTCGGTATCAGGTGGACAATCCCCCTAAAGATACTGTGATTCAGGTGTGTCCAGGGGCGTTTCTTGAGGTATCATTTACCACAATTTTTTACGATGCAAAGTTTTGCATCGCTAGTTTTTCTTCAGACCAGGATGATTCATGAACGACAAAATCAGTCAGGACACGATCAACAAAGCCCTGTGGGCCGCGTGCGATACGTTCCGTGGCACCATCAGTGCTGACACCTATAAAGACTTTATCCTTACAATGCTGTTCCTTAAGTACATTTCGGATGTCTGGCAGGATCACTATGACGAATACAAAGAACAGTACGGAGATGCGCCGGAGCTGATTGAAGCGATGATGGCTAACGAGCGTTTTGTGCTGCCGAAAAGTGCCAGCTTTTATGCGCTGTATGAGCGTCGCCATGAGCCGGGCAACGGTGAGCGTATCGACCAGGCGCTGCATGCGATTGAAGAAGCCAATGGCACCAAACTGAAAGACGCCGGGAAAAGCGTGTTCCAGGATATTTCGTTCAACACCGATCGTCTGGGTGAAGAAAAACAGAAGAACACCATCTTGCGCCAGCTGCTGGAAGACTTTGCCGGTGAAGATCTCAACCTGAAACCAAGCCGTGTCGGTACGCTGGACGTTATCGGTAATGCATACGAATATCTGATTAAAAACTTTGCCGCGAGCGGTGGGCAGAAAGCAGGGGAGTTCTATACGCCGCCGGAAGTTTCGGACTTGATTGCTGAACTACTTGATCCACAACCGGGTGATACGATCTGCGACCCGGCCTGTGGTTCCGGTTCGTTATTGATGAAGTGCGGGCGTAAAATTGTCTCCGGGCATGGCAGCCGGAACTATGCCTTGTTCGGTCAGGAAGCGATTGGCTCCACGTGGTCGCTGGCGAAAATGAACATGTTCCTGCACGGTGAAGACAACCACAAAATCGAGTGGGGCGATACCATTCGTAACCCGAAGCTGCTCGATAAAAATGGCGACCTGATGCTGTTTGATATCGTGACCGCTAACCCACCGTTCAGCCTCGATAAGTGGGGCCATGACGAGGCCGAGAACGATAAGTTTGGCCGTTTTCGTCGCGGTGTACCGCCGAAGACTAAAGGAGATTACGCTTTTATCTCGCATATGATCGAAACCCTGAAACCGGGAACTGGCCGTATGGGCGTAGTTGTGCCACACGGTGTGCTTTTCCGTGGCTCCAGCGAAGGTAAAATTCGCCAGAAACTGATCGACGAAAATTTGCTGGATGCGGTAATTGGTCTGCCGGAAAAACTGTTCTACGGTACGGGGATTCCGGCTGCGATTCTGATTTTCAAAAAGCAGAAAGTTGATGACAAGGTGCTGTTTATCGATGCCAGCCGTGAATTCAAGGCAGGTAAAAATCAGAACCAACTCAGCCCTGAAAATATCCAGAAGATCGTTAACACCTATCGAGAAGGCGATAAGGTCGAGAAATACGCCTATATCGCCAGCCTGAAAGAGATTCAGGACAACGACTATAACCTCAATATTCCGCGCTATGTCGATACCTTTGAAGAAGAAGACGAGATTAATTTGCTGGCCGTGCGTAAAGAACGTGAGCAACTGAAAATGGAACTGGCAAAGCTCGAAACGGAGATGGCGGGTTATCTGAAGGAGCTGGGTTATGGTGCCTAAGGGATGGAAGAAGCGTGACCTACACAAGTTAATTACGATTAAACATGGATTTGCATTCAAAAGTGAATATTTCTCAAATGATGGGCAATATGTACTTTTAACCCCAGGAAGTTTTAATGAGTCAGGTGGGTTCCGGAACCAAGGTCCTAAAACGAAGTTCTATAGTGGACCTATACCTAATGGTTATCTTTTAAGCAAAGGTGACTTACTTTTGGCAATGACTGAACAGGCTGAAGGTTTGTTGGGTAGTCCTTTATTTGTTCCTGAAGATAATAAATATTTACATAATCAACGTCTGGGACTAGTTGAGATTAATTGTCCAGATAAGATTTGCTCCGATTTCCTTTATCTTTTATTTAATCATGCAGATAGCCGTAAGCAAATTACAGAACAATCGACAGGGACAAAAGTAAAGCATACTTCACCTGACAGGTTGTGTTCTGTTATTGGTTTAATCCCTCCACTTTTAGAACAGAAAAAAATCGCCCAAATCCTGTCAACCTGGGATAAGGCGATTTCGGTGACGGAAAAGCTTCTCGCCAATAGTCAGCAGCAGAAAAAAGCCCTGATGCAGCAATTACTTACTGGGAAGAAACGCTTGCTGAATGAGAATGGGGTGAGGTTTAGCACGGAGTGGGAGTTTAAAAGAATAAGTGAAATAGCAACGCGAGTTCAACGTAAAAATGATGCTGCCGAACATCCTATTTTAACAATATCATCTTTGTCCGGATTTGTCCGGCAGGATGAGCGTTATAGTCGTTATATGGCGGGAGAAAGTGTGAAAAATTATATCCTGCTTAAAAAAGGTGAGTTTGCATATAACAAAGGAAACTCAAAAACATACGAGTTCGGATGTATTTTTGACCTTGAAGCATATGAAGCAGGACTGGTACCCCATGTCTATGTTTGCTTTAGATTAAAAAATGGGCTCAGTCACCGTTATTTTAAATATTTATTTGAGGCTGATTATCTCAAGCCACAGTTAGGGGCGTTAGTTAATACTGGGGTCCGAAATAATGGTTTATTAAATATCAAACCGACAGAGTTTATGCAAACAAAAGTCCCTGTTCCATGTTTTGAAGAGCAGGAAAGCATCGCTGATATGTTATATAACTCCAGCAGGACGATACGTGTTCTTCAGGATAAACTCGCCTGCCTGAAAGACGAGAAAAAAGCCCTGATGCAACAGCTACTGACTGGCAAACGTCGTGTTAAGGTCGATGAGGCGGTTGCCGTATGAAACTGACGAAAAGCGGTCCACTGACTGACCGGGAAATCGACTGGCTGGAAGAAATATTAATGAAGTATGGAATGGATGATTCTGTACTCTGTTTCTCTGAGCTGGATGGATTGCTGACGGCGATTTTATCAGGTCCAAATATGGTTTCACCCAATATCTGGCTGAGTGCTATTTGGGGAGGAGGCGATTATCATCCGAAATGGTCATCTGAGAGAGAGATGGAGCGTTTTGTCAGTCTGTGTTTTCAGCATATGAACGATATCGCTGGTTGCCTTTATGACGCCCCTGAACTGTTTGAGCCGATTTTCAATGAGCGTGAGGTAAAGGGGGAAAAATATACCATTGTGGAAGAGTGGTGTTTTGGTTATATGAAAGGAAAGTCACTGGATGACTGGTCTGGTCTTCCCGGTGAGTTACGGCCT
>Ga0129312_1001071_pt1 | contig 17676 bp, 20 predicted proteins | sample O827metagenome_FD_94434 | JGI IMG/M metagenome (GOLD analysis project Ga0129312, IMG submission 94434) | Orangutan group fecal microbial communities from Wisconsin, USA - O827 metagenome | ecosystem: Host-associated > Mammals > Digestive system > Large intestine > Fecal | place: USA: Wisconsin... | reverse complement strand
GGCGCGCTATTCCACGCTGCAGGATCTGGATGCGGGGCGGCACACGGAAGTGGACATGTTCGCCGGCGCGGTGGTGCGCATGGGGCGTGAACTGGGGATCCCGACACCGTACAATGAGTTTACTTATCATATGATAAAGGCGCTGGAGGAGAAAAACGACGGGAAGTTCGACTATGAGTAGGGGATGGGGAAAATAGGATAAGAAGAATGGCGGGAAATCCGATGGAAAATGATCGGATTTCTCGTTTTTTATTTTATAGGAAAATGCGCCCTATGAAGTAAAAGGCTCCGCGGGGATCGCACTGTGGCGATGACAAAGGATGTCGCAAGAGGCAGGAGCGATCTGTCGCAGGGAAAGAATCCTGAAAGAGGACATGCCTTTTGTCTGGTAATGGAAGAGACGATGCAGGGGATATTTTGGGGGCGGTGGTAGAAAGGGGGAGATTCTTGGGGCTTTTTGCGAGATGCCGATGGAATATGATAATTTTCGACAAATGCGGTATGACAAAATTTTTATTATTAGGAAAGAGAAGGTGGCGTATATGGAGAAAATGGATAAGACGCTGGAGAGAATTTTGGAATATTTGAAACGTAAGGGAAAACTTACGGAACTGGAGAATGATATTCTTCTGGCAGTGCAAATCTGTCGATCAAGCCCATTCGATAGCGAGGCGGCTAACAAAAAAATAATGGAGTTTAATGCAAAATATAGGGAAGTATGCAGTTCTATTCTTGCAACTCCGGGAATCAAATCAAAACCATTGTTTGACATGAAAGATGAGGAAGTCTGGGAAAGCCTCTGGATACAAGTGGAAGCATTGTGTGGAAGGGAACTGGGGGAGATTGAGAAGAGATGGATGAAAGAAAAGAATAAAGATAATGTTGAAAATTATACTTGTAAACAGAACGACGGTTGGGGTAGAATGGAAGAGAGGAGGAAAAGAGATATAAAAGATCGATTATAAAAATGGATAAAATAGAGGAAAAGGATGTGAGCTTATGGAAAATGTGGAAATTAATATTACTCCTATGCCTTTGAAAAATGACGTTAAACGTTTTCTAATACTACTGGAGAAGAAAAAAGCTGAAGGAACATAAAATTAACAGTAAGGAAGTGTAACATGTAAAATAATGTATAATCTAGTATGTTAAATAAAATACATATAGGGGGCTTTATATGAAATCAATATCTTATTATACTAAAATGGCTTTTCAGATGTCGCAGCAAATATCTATTAATGAAGGTAGAAATGTAGTTGGTACATTTCAATATGCGTCACTTCAAATATATAAATGGATAAAAGAAAAATTTCCAGGTATGGGTCTTCCAGAAAAAGTTTGTTCCTATAATAGAAATAATTCTACATTAAGTGTGGATGTAATATATAATTGGGAATCCAGATATTTCTGTATGAAAACAATACATCCAGATATCAGTGTGGCAGGGAGAACATGGACGACAGAAGCTGAGATTGCTGAAATAAATGGAATATTGAAGATAGGCGTTAAGAATTATTATTCTACAATTGATGCAGTACAGGCTGATTATGTGGATTTTAGTGTGCCTTCGTTTGTGTGGACAATATATAATCGAATAGGTTATAAAGATGGTGAGTTATGTAATGGTAAATTAATACTGGTAGATAATGAAGATAAGTTTATAAAATTTAAAAAAGCATTGGAAGATGATGACAGACGGCTCCCTATTGTGGTGGTGACGCAAAAAAAATCGGGGGATGCAGAGTTGATGAAGTATTTTGAGGCAAGAGACGGGTATTTGCTGGACGGAGAGAAGTTAGCTAAGGATTTGACACTAGTTGCACACGTTATTTATTTGCCTACAGAATATGCATATAAATTATCTGTAGAAGTGGGAAAACAATGGTCTGTTTATGATGGAGCCGTAAGAACATATTATGCAGGAATAGATTTTGAATCAAGTGATTATTTAGAACATCCGTTACAGGTAGCTGAAAAAATTATGGCTGCTTGTTATACGTCAGAGTCTCAAGAGGATTATATAGGCGGACATGCATTTAGACATATATTGGCGCATAACTTAAAAAAACATCTTGTAAATGAGAGATATGATTGGGGAGATTGGGGATTTAAATTCTTTTTTAGAGCAAATAAGGAAATTTTAAGAGAAAAGTTGTTGGATGTAGAAAAGGATAATAATCTTGATAAAGAGATATATAAGATGCAGATTAAGGACTTAGAAGCGCAAAATGATACTCTTAATAGTTTACTTGCATCTGGGGATGTTGAGATTAAGAAGCTAGAAAGTCAAATAAATCAACTTAAGCAGAATAGGGTGTATTTAGATACACAAATATATGAGTTAAAGAAAAAACTGAAAAATCAGAAAAAAGAAGTAGAATTTCCTAGTAAATATAATGATATGGTAGGGTGGATCGAGGAAAATTATCAAGCTCAAATATATTTACATCCAAGAGCTGTAAGGGCATTAAAGAGTGCAGAATTTGAAGATGTAAGGTTAGTATATCAAGCCGTTCAAATACTTGCAGAGTTTTATTATAATAAAAGACTCGGACTTGTAACAGAAGAAGAATATCAAGAAGAATTGGGGAAATTGTCTTTAAAAGATGAGAAAGCAACTTCAGCAATTTCAGCGGGAGAACAAGGGGATGAGTATTACGTAACGATAGGTGGTAAGAAACATCTTTTGGAAAGACATTTGACTAACAGGGTGTCAAGAGAAAAGAGATATTGCTTAAGAATTTATTTCTATTGGGATGATGATAGAAATCAAGTGGTAATAGGTTCGTTGCCAGCACATTTAAATATTCGCAGTAGCAATTAATACAATAAATCAAAATTTGACAGACATTAGATTGCCGATAACAAATGTGTTGGTAATTTAATGTCTTTTTTGCTTAGGCATAGTATGGATGGGGTACTAGAAAGTATTGGGTACCCTTATATCGAAGTCAATAGTTTCAAGTAAAGTCCGGGAGAAGGAAAAACATTTGTTTTTGTAGTAAAATATTGGTTTAGCCAGAGCAGAGAAAGTATAGGACAAGCCACCAGTCTTATAAGGTTGTGGGATTTTATAACGAGTGAAACAAAACTTGGAAATATAGTGTATAATTTGTAGAAGAAACACATTTTATAGCAAATGACAAAGGGAATGTTTATGAGTGAATTTTTGAATATAGAGGATGAGCATAAATCATGGGGCAACAAGTTTATTGACAATCTTGTCACTGATATTAGAATTGCCGTTCCAGAGAGTAAGGGATATTTTGTTTGTAATCTAAAATACATGGCAAAATTTGCTGAGACTTATCCGGAACGGAATTTGTGCAGACACCGTCTGCACAAATTCCGCGGTCCTATATATTGCAATTTTAGAAAAAGTCAAAGCTCCACAACAGCGTATATGGTACATTGAAAAAACGGCTGAGAATGGATGATCTCACAATGTTTTGATTCATCGGATCGAAAGTGGTTTGTATCAGCGACAAGTTCTGGCGGATAAAGTCACAAATTTTGAGCACCGTCTACCGTCTCAGCAAAGTGAACTTGCGGTGCAGACTATGAAAGACCCATATGTCTTTGATTTCATTCCTTTCCGGGAACACTGGAGCGTGTGTTCCGTCACATCGAGGAATCAGCGAAAGGCACTGAGGCAGAGAGCGATTTCGCTGCACTATTCGATGACTATGATGTAAACAGCAATAAACTGGGTTCTACAGTTGCGAAGCGTAATGAAAAACTCGTAAAACTGCTGAATGGCGTAGGCGAAATGAAACTGGGAGATGTGAAAGAACATTCCATAGACGCCTTTGGTGATGAGTATGAGTACCTTATGATTATGTACGCATCAAATGCCGGAAAATCTGGTGGAGAGTTCTTTGCTTCGGCAGATGTGTCCGAACTGCTCACACGTCTGGGAACTGTAGGAAAAACAGAAATCAATAAAGTATATGATCCGGCTTGTGGTTCGGGTTCATTGCTTTTGAAGGCTGAGAAAATTCTTGGAAAGGATGCTATCCGTAACGGTTTTTATGGACAGGAGATCAATATCACAACCTACAACCTGTGCCGTATTAATATGTTTCTGCATGATGTGGGATTTGATAAATTTGATATAGCCTGTGAAAGATACATTGCTCAGTCCACAGCATTGGGATGATGAGCCGTTTGAGCTGATTGTGTCTAATCCACCATACTCTATCAAGTGGGCGGGAGATGAAAACCCATTGCTCATCAATGACCCTCGTTTTGCTCCGGCTGGAGTTCTGGCGCCTAAGAGTAAAGCGGATATGGCATTTATCATGCACAGCCTGTCATGGCTTGCGTCTAACGGAACTGCTGCCATTGTATGTTTTCCGGGAATTATGTATCGTGGCGGTGCAGAGCAGAAAATCCGTAAATATCTGGTAGACAATAACTATATTGACTGTATTATTCAGTTACCAAGCAACCTGTTTTTTGGTACTTCGATTGCGACCTGTATTATGGTGATGAAAAAGAACAAGGCAGACAATAAGACCTTGTTTATTGATGCCACAAGCGAGTGTGTGAAGGTGACCAACAATAATAAGCTGACACCAGAGAATATTGACCGTATTGTGGATGTGTTTGCTAAGCATGAAGAAGTGGAGCATTTTGCACATCTGGCAAGCTATGAAGAAGTATCTGGCAATGATTATAATTTGTCTGTATCTACCTATGTCGAAGCCGAAGATACCAGAGAGAAAATTGACATTGTGAAGCTAAATGAAGAAATTAAAGAAATTGTTGCCCGTGAACAGGTGCTCCGTGATGAGATTAATAAGATCATCGCAGAAATCGAGGTGTAAATGATAATTCGACTGGTTCAGGATATAAGAAAGGCATTAGAAAACGAACTGTATTTTGTAGCATTGAGTTCTGCACTTACCTTGCCAGACATTTGTGGCAAGGCTGCGTATCCAACTGAGCGAAGCAGCAGAAGTCGATACATTTTATGGTATGACGAAGAAATAGGTAAATATGAAAAGAATTCAGACGATAAAGATGATATGCCGTATTTGTCAGGAGAGGTAATTTATAGTTTACGTTGTTCGCTGTTACACGAAGGAAATCCCAATATGAGAAATGACAGTTTACGAACTAATCAACCTATAGATCATTTTTTGTTGGTTATTGAAAAAGCTAAACCATTTGATAGTTATTTAGATGCCAGTATAATAAATAAAACGGAAAAAGGACAGACTCGTGAATATAGGATGAATGTCAGAAGAATATGTTTGATTTTATGCAATGTGGCAGAATCTTATTATAAAGAGAATAAAGATAAATTTCATTTTAATTATGAAATTATTGACTGGGACAGAGTTACATCATACATGCCCCTAATAGATATGGGGAAAGTTTTTGTAGAGCTGACTAAAAGTGATAATGAAATTTATCAAGGAAGGGAAGTGGGCGAAAATGAATAGAATAAATGAATTAATAAAAGAATATTGCCCAGATGGTGTGCCATTCCAAAAGGTAAAAGATGTCTATACTAGAGTAAAGGGGACAACGATAACTGCTAGAAAAATGAAAGAAATAGCGTGTGACAATGGTGAAATTAGAATATTTGCAGGTGGTAAAATGATCATAGATGCTCATGAAAAAGATATTCCAAAAGCTAACATTACACGAGAGCCCGCAGTTTGGGTTCAAAGCCGTGGAGTTATAGATGTTGTGTATTACGATAAGCCTTTTACATTTAAAAGTGAAATGTGGGCATACACATCAGAGGATATTGTCAGTGTTAAATTTTTATATTATGTTTTGAAGAATAGTATTCATTCTTTCCGAGATGCGGCATGGAAGAGTTTAGGAGGACACAGGCAGAGATTGAAAAGAAGAGAGAGAAAGCAATGTCGCAGAAGATGTTTAAGGTGATTTAATATAGAAGAGGGATGACGCTCTGGCTTTAGGCTGGGCGTTTTTTTGTGGAAAAAAGTCAGCTTTGAGGATATAATATATATTGAATGGATTTATAAAAAGGGAGAGTGGTTTTGTTTATGAAAAAGTATGAAATGCTGCCTACAGAAGAAAATTTGATAGAGACTTTGTATAATGACACAATCAATAGAAATAAAGATATTGTTTATTTTTATAATATTTTGCAAGCTCAAGAATCAGCCTGTGCAATTGCAATTGATGGAAGATGGGGAAGCGGGAAGAAATTTTTTGTTAGGCAAACCAAAATGGTTATCAATGCGTTAAATCCGTCAAGTGCAATGAATGAAGAGACTAAAGCAAAAATTACAATCAGACTGCCTTTTCCTAAGAACGATGGAGAAAAAGAAAATTGCAGTATAGCTGTATATTATGATGCATGGGAAAATGATAATGACACAGAACCAGTATTATCATTAATTTATGAGATTACGAAGCAACTAAGTATTGATTTTTCTCTGTCTGATGTAAGTATTATCAAAACGGCAGGAGCAATTATTGAGGCAATAAGTGGTCATAATGTTAATGAAATAAGGGATGCTCTTATAGCAGAAGATCCGTTTACAAAGTTTAAAGAAGAGAAAAATGTAGAGCAAAAAATTAAAGATTTTTTTGCTTGTTTATTAGCTGAAAGGGGAAATCGGTTAGTTATTTTTATTGATGAATTGGATAGATGTAAACCAACTTTTGCAGTTCATCTTCTTGAACAAATAAAGCATTACATATATGACGATAAAATTACGTTTGTATTATCTGCTAATTTGGAACAGTTGCAACATACAATAAAGAATTATTATGGAGCAGATTTTGATTCATGTAGGTATTTAGATAGATTTTTTGACTTGAGAATTTCTATGCCACTAGCTAATATGGAAAAATTTTATAGCGAAATTGGGCTTGAGTCTACATATTATGTTGATATAGTAATAAAAAAAATCATAAAAATGTATAATTTTGAATTACGAGAAATTACACGCTTTTATTCACAGGTTAAAGCGGCAGTGTATGAACCTGCTCATGGTAATAATAAATATGATTTTATGTTCCCTGATGGTAAAGGACGCCAGCTTATATTGATGTTTATTGTGCCTTTACTAATTGGATTGAAAATTGTGGATATTTCAAAAAATAATAATTTTATTAGTGGACGAGATATCGAACCTTTGAAAGAATTATTAGATATAGATGAGAATAATCACTTGCTAGGAAATATGTTAAATAGAGATGAAGCATTTGAAAAAGAAGATGGAAAGAAAGTGGTTACGAGAGAAGAAATGATTAAGCGGTTTTACAATGCCATTTTTGTAAATCAGTATAATGGGGGCAACTATAGTACTACCTTAGGGCAATATAAGTTTTCAAAAGAATCAAAGACGCTTGCTCTTAGTGCTGCAAGTATGATGTCAAATTATGTTGAACTGTCTTAATTCTAATTATTATGGGATATATTGGAAAACATGAGAGGATATATGGCTTGAAAGGATAACATTGTATGAGAAAAGTAATAAAAATAATTTTAGGGATTGTTTCTGTTATTGCTGCTCCTATAGTTATAGATTTTTGTGTGTTTGGTAATACATTTCCTAGCAATATTGATAATCAAACATGGGCAGGTTTTTTGGGAGGTTACTTAGGCGGAATAGCAACATTAGTGGCAGTTTTTATTACTATTTCGGATAATAATAAAAAGATGGAAATGCAGAGAAAATTAGAAAAAGAGCAATTAGAAGAGCAGAAAAAATACGCGGTAAGACCGTATCTTGACACCAGGTATATGTTTTTTAATGAGGAGTCGAAATTCGAGATTAATGACAGAGTGTTTGATTTAAAGGGAGGGAAAGTACAGAAGGTTAGATATGGTTTTACATCAACAGATGAGCAATTTATAAAAATGAGACAATCAGTACCTAATTATATATATTTGAAATTTATAATTAGAAATATTGGTGCTGGAAGTGCTGTGGATATGAAGGTTAAAGTGAATAACTTTTCAGAAAAGATATCTATTGCTAAAGATGAAACAGTTACTCTTTTTTTCTTAATTAGCATGGAAAAGGAGAAAAATGTGCCTTTTAAAATTGTGTTAGATTATTGGGATGTTGAGAAACGGGCTCATTATAATCAAATGGAAAACTTTGATGTTGTGGTTAATGGCATAAAACAAACAATTGTTCCGAAGGCACATACTTTACCAACTGAAATTTAAAAAACCTTAGCAGTAACTCTTCCCATTTTACTACTAACAAGTAGTAATAACATGCTCATTTTGCCCTGCTTTACCACAATCTGTAATTTCAAAGCATTTAACAAAACACCCGGAATCTCATATACAACAAGGCATTCTGGGAGAAAACAAGGAGAAATAAAACCATGATAAAAATCCTCTTCATCTGCCATGGCAGGGCTTTGTGTACACTTATAAGTGGCGATAAAGTGCGATAAAACGGGGCGAATCGTGGTGGAGTGATAAGTTGGGGACTACGGTTTTTATACGGATGAGGATAGCAAAATAATGAGATGAAATGTGCAGTTGTCCTATGAATAAATGTGGAAGTAGCAGGTGCAAAAGGACCTGCTATTTTTATGTTGCAACGTGGTGATTTGTATTGTAAATGTTGCACGCAAATGATATAATTTTGAACGTAGGAGGGCTTTGAAATGAATAAGACAATTTCTATGAGTATAAGAGTTAGTGAAGAAGAATTGGATAAATTAAAGCACGCGGCAAGGCTTGAGTCATATGCTTCTTATAGTGAGTTTATTAGAAGAACAGCATTAAAAGAAGCTGATAAAATTTTAATGCAGAATGTAAATAGTAATGAGGATAAGGAGATGAGAATATGCCGTTAACGGAAAATGAAGAACTGTGGTATAAAAATCAAATAAAAAAGTACGATCCAAAAGGCGAATATATTGTTATAGATGATTCTACTGGTCTGATTACATATACATCAAAGTTAAAATCAGATGAGAAAAAAATAAGAGAGAAAAATCCAGAAGAATACGTGCATGCTCTAATATTATGTATGTTGTGTGATGAAAAGTATGGCTATAAAGTTGAAAATCTTTATCATGAACAGCATTTTGAAAGAGGCAGTTCAGGAGCAAAAGACGAAGAGGCAGATTATGTTGTTTATGATGAAGAAGGCCTTCCATATGCGTTGATTGAATTGAAATCGGCGGAAGATTATAAGAAAAGGAAGATTAGAGAACGAGCTATTAAATGTCAGTTATTTGGGACAGCGCCATTAGCAAAAAATCCACCACTATTAATGTATGGAACGATAATTCCGTCTGGAGATGCCAAAATAACAGCAGAGTGTATAGATTTTACACAGTATAAATCATATGAAAGTTGGGAGGAGGCAGGTAATCCGATATCAACAGAATTTCCACATGACTATCAAGATATAGATTATATTCCATATGTGTGCGGTGGAAAAAAAGATTTACGAATTGATTGTAAACAGGCAGATTTTCGAGCTGTTGCAGCTGGATTCCATAGTGATTTCTTTGGGGAACATCCAGATAATTCGTTGTACGTTAATTTGGTAAAGTGCTTATTGGCAAAAATATACGATGAGAGAACAAGGAAAACAGGAGAAGAATACCACTTCCAAATACAACATCGTCTAGGAAAACCTGAAAAAGCAGAGAGAATATTTGAAAAAGTAAATGAATTATATAAGGAAGCATATATTCGATACATTGATAGTGATGCTGTAGTTCCTGATGAAATTGATCCTAAGGAATTTTCGAAAGAAAGAGTGAAAGAAGTTGTAATGGCTATGCAAGGAATGTCAATTACTAAGGGGGCAGCATTAAATGGAGACATAATAGGTGCTTTTTTTGAAGAAATTCTTCGTGTCGGATTTAAGCAGGACAAGGGAATGTATTTTACTCATTCAAATATTGCAAGATTCATGGTTGAGGCTATAGATTTAGAAAATCTTACACAGAAAATATGGAATTCATCCAATCATCCAGATAATAGGCTACCATATATTATTGATCCGGCATGTGGCTCAGGAACTTTTCTTCTTCATGCTATGCCAGTGGTAACAAAAGCAATTAAAGAGCACGAGAAAGAGTTAGTGTGTGATTTCGAAGCAAAACAATTTTATAATGCAAGAATGTCAGATGATGTACCTAATTACTGGGCAGAAAATTTCATTTATGGGTTTGATCCAAAGTTTATTATGGCAATAACGGCTAAGGTTAATATGGTCTTACATGGTGATGGTTCCGCGCATATTTTTAAATATGATGCGTTTTCAGATTTTTCGAAATATAAAGATGTTAAACTAAGACCGATTGCAGAAAATGCTAGAAGTGTAGAACGTTCGAAATATGCGAAGGACATGTGTGAAACATTTGATGTTGTTCTTTCTAATCCGCCTTTTGGCGTCTCGTTGTCAAGCGAAACGGTGAAAGGATTAAATAATGCTTTTTCACTTCCTGATTCAACATCAAGTGAAGCATTATTTATTGAACGATGCTTTCAACTATTAAAACCTAATGGAAGATTAGGAATTGTTTTACCAGAATCAGTTTTTAATGCGGTTGATAATATGTCTGTTAGGTTATTTATGTATAGAATGTTTAAGATAAAAGCTATTGTATCATTACCAAGAAATGTTTTTATTGATACACCTACATTAACTAGTTTATTATTCGCTCAGAAAAAAACTCGTGATGAAATACGAGCATGGGATGAAGAATGGCAAAAGAATTATGATAGTGCTGCGAAGGCCTTTAAGGACGCAAAAACCTGTGTTACAAATAGAGCCAAAAATTTGTACAAATCGGCAAATGAAGTTCAACAGGCTGTGATTGGTAAGATTAAAGAATTTGTTAATTTAGAAGAATGGATTGTAAAAAAGGGAAAGAATGCAGAAATAATGCCAATTATTATTGATTGTAGTAGTTATGATGTTGATTCTTGTGTTGAGTACTATGCAGATTTTTTAAAGTCAGCTTCAATAGAAAAATTTATTCTTAGATATGCTTTTGAGAAAACCAGTGAGTCATGTGATCAAGAATTTGCAACATTTGTTGTGGATGAGGTAGGGTATAAATTAAGTAAAAGGAAAGAAAAAAGCAGGCCTAATCAGCTGTGTGAATTTGTTGGTGTTAACAGTAAAAAGAAGGTTCTTAACTTGCATTTGGGAGAAGAATCAACCGAGATAAAATTTGACATTACAAATCCTCAAACTGTTTTGGATTATATTAAGAAGGAGATTAATTGGGAATAATGAAGAAAAGATATAAATATCCTCTTTATAATGTAGCAAAATTGTCAGATATATCGGCTACACATTCGTTAAGATGTGATGCTAAGCAGTTTGAGGATCGATTTAAGGATATTAGACAGTTGTCAAATAGAGAAGGTGTATTTTATTTAGGAGAGCTATTACCTGAACCATTAATAAAGGGAAGTCAACCGACATACATAGATGGAACAGATGGAATTCCAGTAATTAATACGTTATCAATTCAAAAGCTGAAAATAAATACAGAAGATTGCCGATCTATAACAGAAGAAGATTTTGAGAATTTACCTGATATACGAAAGTTAAAAAAAGGGGATGTTCTTTTGACTATGGATGGAGGAACATCTATTGGCAAAAGTGTTCTTTTTGATCTGGATGGCGATTATACGGTTGACAGTCATGTAGCTATATTGAGACCGGTTGGCATTTCTCCAAAGGCTCTCGTATATTTGCTGGCTTCTCCAGCAGGACAATTACAGTTTAATAAAGCCGAGTCAGGTGCAAGTGGACAAACGGCGGTGACGGAGGAAGACTTAAGAAGGTTTCTGTTTAAGAAATCTCTATTAAAAAAAATAGAACAACTTTCTGATGAGTTGGATTCCAAAAGAATAGATATATGTGAGAAAAAAGAGAAATTAGACAGGGAAGAACAAGATGCGTGGAATAAGTTTTCTAAAGCATGTTTAAAGGGATAGGGGCGGTCAAAATCTCTACCACCCTTCTCGCTGAAGACCGATGCCCCCTCTCACGCATATTTTCGCGAAATTGCGCAGGGGGTATTGTGGGAACTTGGTCTTTGCAGCTTAAATGGCTGAGATTAAGGAAAAATATTGAAATGCTGTGCGCGAAAGGTATTGCCGATTTGTGTAGAAGTAGGGCTGCCTTGAAATAGGGTAGCTCTTTTTCAAATATTGTGTTGACTAATTCGCTCGGTAGAGTGATATATGTACATACCAAAAAGAAAGGTGGTATGTACAATGATTACAGAGATTGATTTCAAGGTTAAAGGTGAGGAACGAAAGAAGCTGGCTTATGCCATAGGTGAATTGCTTGAAATGCCGGTAAAGTATACCAGAACACCAAAGTTTGATTATCTGATTGGAAGCAACGTTTTGGATAAGAACGGAGTGTTCCATGCATCCGAGGATATGACAGAAAGTAAGTTGGAATTGGTTTTAGAACGGTTTTACAAAGGCGAGCCCATACAACAATCAGAGCAGCCGGAGAATGAAACTCTGGAAGAAGATGTTTTAAGTATATCAGTTCCAAGAAACATGTTTACAGATGGTAAGCTGGAAAATTTGCAGAAGTTGATAGAAGGGAAGCAAACACTTTTTAAACACGCATTCCTGACAGAGCAGTTGGAGGTTGTTATTACCGAAAATCAGGTTTCATTTCCCTGGTTTCCACTTGCGTCTGAGCCGGATGCTGTGAATGCTTATACAGAATTTATCTCTAAACTGTGCGAATTAGCAATAAAGCTAAAACGAGTATCAGTGACGGATAAAGAAGTTGAGAATGAAAAATGTCCAGTTTGCGGTTCGGACAATGTAGAACTAATTATCGAAGAAGAGTAGTAATTATTGAGTAGTTCTACTCCGTTTCTACTACGATTGCTGTACACATCTTGCAAAATTTTGCTAAGATTTGCATTTTGTGTACAGAAATGACCGATACATAAAGAAGAATTAACACCGCGCAAATCGCTGCAAATGGATGCAGGACAGCGCATTTTGAAAGGAGATAGAGATTTGATAAAAGTACTATTCATCTGCCACGGCAGTATCTAATGTATGCTGTGAAAGCCTTGATTTTGTAGGATTTCTGAGATGGAGACGAATAATTTACACCTTATTTATACCTTTGGAAGATCGAATCGGTAATCAAGATGTAGGAAACTACAAAAGAAATCTTGATAGCAACATCGGAAACTGTATAATAATATTAACAGAACCCACCACGCCTCTGATTTTTCATGCGCAACCCGGTGGGATTTTTTTATTTATGGGGTGTTTTATGTATCAGTATCCAAAACAAAGATTAACAATAATTTCAATGTTATCCTAAATAATGTTTATATGGACCTGCGAGGAAAAAAGCCCGTATTTAAGAGAACCAAGACGGCTATGGAAAGAAATAATATATTTGCAACAATCAGAAGGTATGCAAAGAAACTAAAGCCGCAGTATAATGGAGATGTATATCTGGAAACGGTCAGATGTTATTTCGATATACCGCAAGAAAATCTGGAAAAGTGCCGATATACATATCAAGGGAACGAAACATACGCCTTTCCTATGTCTGACAAGTACATCATGGCATTGTATACGCATTGTCTGGTGGCGAGAAAGGAAGCTGCCATGAAGGATGTGCAGATGGAAGGGCTTACAGAAAAAGAGTATGGAATGGTAAGGCTGGAGAATGTAGGGGAGGCTTTGTTTCAAGCACTGTTATTTGATGATATAAAAACAGAATATGATAAAATATATGTTGAGCTGTATACGATAAGTATTTTATCATAACTAGAATTGGGGGATTCTATGAAAGATATGTTTATAAATGAAATATTTGGAACATTGGAACCACCACATGGAACTATAATAAAGGAGGAAACTTCACTTCCAACTAATCAAGACATATATTTTGCATCAAAGTGGAATGAACTGTTTGAAAGATACAGTACAGCAAGAATTTTTTGGGGAAAGACACAAGAAGACTGGGATTATTGGTTCAATAGAATTGATAATCCTGATGTACAAAAAGCTGTGGAATTAATTTTTAAGTCAAATTTGTATGAAACGGCATTGTTGAACTATAATATTTTGGTAGATCTATCATGGACAATTACATATGTTTCTGTGGAGTATGTTTTATATTCTTTCGATAAAGATGGAAATGTGACTAATGCAGAAGATGTTAGTTGTATGCACCCAATCGAAGAAGCTTATGATTTATTGCGAAAAACCGAAAATGGTGTTTCTACACCTCATGCTGAAGGAAATCCATTTGCATATCTGAAAAAAATGGTGCCAGAAATTTCTCTGGCAGTCGATTTAATTGCTGATTTTTGGAAGGATTTTTCGAATAGCAATATAAGAAATTTGTACAATTATATAAAACATAAAGGAAAGCCAGCTTATAGAGAAATTGAAGAATTGCGTGGTGGAAAAGCTATGCGGCTTTTGATAAATAAAGAAGAGTATCCATCTGATATTCGAGGTGTTCAAAAAATAGTGGGATTGGAACAAGGATTAAATGAATTAATACATTTTGACGATGATATTTTATTCCCATATATTCAGAAACTGCTAGAATTGTTGAATACAGCTGTAGATCCTTCACCTATGGCATTTATGTAAAAGATTAGAGATAGAGAATTGAGGAGAAATAGTTTATGATAATGAATTCTAAGAATGCGGTTGTAACGGGTATTATTAAAACTGATAAAGGGAATGTTTCCTTTTATGGTGAAGACTTTAAATTTACTTTCATGAATGCAGATACGAAGGAAGAAATTGTTATTGATGCTGATGAAAATGGGTATATTTGGGGAAAAACTTATGAAGGTAAAGCGATTGCAATATACGCTAAGCAAAGTATAATAATTAAAGGTACAAGGGTTTTAAATACATGGAATTATATAATTTCTAGATTTGCTGATATATCTAAAGAGAGCATAATTTCATTTAAAGGGATTAGATTTAAAAACGGTGTTATTCGAATTATACACCCATGTAATGCCTTACATGAAGATTATGAGAAATCTAAGGATAGAATATTGGCATATCGTGTAGCTGATGATAGAAAGAGTTATTTAATTAATGCAGGAAATGAAACAATAAGTTGGATTTTTGGTTCTGAAATTAATCAAAGAATGTCTATAGAGGAAGGCAACTCTTTATCCAATGGGAATGCGTTATTGGATATATTATTTGATAACCAGCAGGGCTATAAAACTTTCTATGATTGGTATGGATATGTGTGCGATTTTTGCTCCTTTTTAACATTTAGGAATAACATATTTTTTGAGAAGATTTTTTTATTAAGGGAAACTCCGTACAATGTAAATGAAGCATTTGCTGAATGTTATGTAAAAAGCGAAGGCGAGGTGTCCTTGAGAAAATTTATCAATATTATTCCGATTTCATATATTGACGATAATATGTTTAATGAGATTATTATGAATATTCTTAAACAAGACAAAAATCATAAGGGATTACCTATATTTATTACACCTAAGGATGACAGGGATGCTAAAATTATGGATGTGGGTAAGATAAGAAATATATGTTCAGCTTTAGAAATGGAGTTAGATTTAGGTGGGGTGCGATTAAAATCAGGTTCGAATATGAAGGTACTCATAGAAACAGTGAAAAAAGACGTAAAGGAACATCGTGATGGGAAGGAACCACTTTCTTCGAAAGCATATGACTATATTTTTGGGAATATTTCTTACTGGGATCAGCCATTGGCGGAAAGGGCATATAATGCGTGGAAACAACATGAAGATAAGATGCAACCACTATTAAGTTTGTATGGAATTGATATTGATCAAGAAAAAATAGAGGCGTTTGTCAAAGCAAGAAATAATATTACGCATAACGGATTTACCGGGATAGATGAAGATGTGGCGAATACAGCATTTGTGTTGATGGGATTAGTTTATTGTTGTACATTAACAAGAATTAAAATGCCAATGGAATTAATTAAGGATGTTATGGGAAGAAGATTATTTTAAAGATTAATAATGATAAATAATGGTTGCTCAATAATAAAAAATACGCATAAATTCCTTGAAAATACTGAGTTTTCCAGTCAAAAGTAGTACAATAAATGCAGGGAAAATATATAAATTGCTATAAAAACCTTGCATTTGGGAGAAAACTCATGTATAAATTCGAACGATATCATCAGCTTGGACTTGCAGATTTCAATCAGTCCGCCGGGTTAAAAATGAATCCGGAAAACCGCTGGGTTAAGAAATCGGAAATGATTCCGTGGGACGCCATTGAGGAAAAGTATGCAAAACTGTTTACGGGTAAAACCGGAATGCCCGCAAAACCGCTCCGTATGGCACTTGGCTCTCTTCTGATCCAGAAACAGCTTGGTTTCTCGGACCGGGAACTGGTTGAGGAGATCATGGAAAATCCGTATTTCCAGTACTTTATAGGGCTTCCAGGGTATCAGACAGAGGCTCTCTTTGTACCATCACTTCTTGTTGAGTTCCGTAAGCGCCTGACAGATGATGTTCTCAGTGAAATCAATGAGATGATCATTGCATACAACACACCGGATGATCCAACACCAAGTGGTGGAAGCCATCTGGATACAGATGAAAAAGATTCCGGTGAGAACAGCGGAACAGTGATTCTTGATGCAACCTGTGCCCCGCAGAAGATCTCTTTCCCGCAGGATGTAAATCTTCTGAATGAGGCAAGAGAAAATCTGGAAGGAATCGTCGATGACCTTTGCAGAAGGTTTGATTATTACATTCCACGGATGTACCACAGGAATGCCCGAAAGGATTACCTGAACCTGGTCAGGTGTAAAAAACGTACCAGCAAAAAGATACGTAAGGCAATCCGCCAGCAGCTCCAATATATCCGCAGGGACAGAAAATACATTAATGAGTTTATGGAGACAGAGTGTGAACTGACACAAAAGCAGGCCAAACGCCTCGCCGTGATTGACAAGGTTTATGAACAGCAGAAGTACATGTATGAAAATAAAGTGCACTCGGTTTCTGACTGGATCGTCAGTATCAGCCAGCCCTACATCCGTCCGATTGTCCGGGGAAAGGCAGCTGCACCCGTGGAGTTCGGGGCAAAGATGGATCTCAGCCTTGACGAAAAGGGAATGGCCCGGATAGAAAAGATGTCTTTTGATGCCTATAACGAAAGTGATGTTCTCATCGCAGCCGCTGAGTGGTATTTCGAAAGAACGGGGCATTATCCAGAACGCATCCTGGCAGATAAAATCTACAGGAATAGAAACAACCTTGTCTATTGCAGGGAGCACGGAATCCGCTTATCAGGGCCGTCTCTAGGAAGGCCAAAGAAAAATGTCACAACTGACCGAAAGACGGAATACGAAGACAATGCTGATCGAATCGCAGTGGAAAGAGCATTTGCCCTTGCAAAACAAAAATATGGACTCGGTCTGATTACCAGCAGGCTGGATGAGACAACGAGAAGTTCCATAGTGCTGTCAGTCATAGCAATGAATGTGGATCGAATAAGTAGATTCATTTTGCGCTTATTTTTCGATATCGTTTTTTCAAGGTGCAAACAGTATGAATTCATGCTGATTAATATACAAAACAACAACGCAGAAAATTTAGCGTGTTGTTAAGCAGTCATTAAATACACCGTTAGGGCAGTTATGAGTGAAATACTTGTAGCTGCTTTTTTGTGCTTTTGGACACGATGTCCAGAAGCGG
>Ga0129312_1001069_pt1 | contig 17684 bp, 13 predicted proteins | sample O827metagenome_FD_94434 | JGI IMG/M metagenome (GOLD analysis project Ga0129312, IMG submission 94434) | Orangutan group fecal microbial communities from Wisconsin, USA - O827 metagenome | ecosystem: Host-associated > Mammals > Digestive system > Large intestine > Fecal | place: USA: Wisconsin... | reverse complement strand
GATCTTGACAGTACGAAGCATACCATTTACCTGGAACGTAAGGGTACGGACACCATTTTCATCCGGTTCACCTTCCTCCAGATATTTGATCAGAAGCTGCTTGCCTTCACCGATATTCAGGTAAGTCTCCTCGCCTTTGCGTAATCCGTAGAAGTAAACATGACTTTCCAGACGGGTTACATCATTGTACATCTGGAAATGCTCGCAGTAATCTTCATAAACCTTCGGATACAGGGCATAGCTGATGGCTTTCTGGTTCATGACTTCTTCCGATTTATCGCCATAATTATATTTCTCAACCAGATGTTTTTTGATGGATGCAAAATCAACCGGTGGGAGAGATTTGCCCGGGCGGTCTGTCAACGGTTCAATGTCTTTCAGAACGATTTTCTGAAGCTCTTTCGGAAATCCGCCATAAGGCTGTCCCATCATACCCTGGAAGTAAGAGACGACAGAATCCGGATAAGAAAGCCCTGCACCTGCAGTCAGGATGTTTTCTTTTGTCAGACCGTTTTTAAACATAAAGATGGCCAGATCACCAACAGCTTTCGAAGTCGGAGTAACTTTTACGATATTTCCAAGCAGATCATTGGCATCTTTGTATAATGCTTTGATGGATTCAAATTCATCTGCAGAACCCATGCTTGTAACCTGAGCCAAAAGGTTGGAATACTGTCCACCAGGAATCTCATATTTGTAAATTTCGGCATTCGGAGCTTTCATATCACTTTCAAACTGCTCATAAACTTTACGGATGCGGCCGTAGTAGCGGCTGAGCTCATCCAGTTCCTCAAAATCGAGACCAGTATCACGTTTGCTTCCACGCAGAGCTTCTACAACCGCATTCATGGAAGGCTGACTTGTCATGGAAGACATAGACTCAATAGCCAGATCCACGATGTCTACGCCTGCCTCAGCTGCCATCAGAACAGTGCTGACACCATTTCCGGTAGAATCGTGTGTATGCAGGTGGAGCGGCACATGAAGTTCCTTCTTCAGAGTAGTTACGAGTTCTTTTGCAGCACGCGGTTTTAACAGTGCTGCCATGTCTTTGATGGCAATGGAATGACATCCTAAGGATTCCAGTTCAAGGGCCATATTTACATAATAATCCAGCGTATATTTTGTCTCTTTCGGGCTTGTGATATCGCCGGTATAACAAATAGTTCCTTCAACGATCTTACCTGTTTTTAATGCCTCTTCAATCGGCATTTTCATGTTTTCAACCCAGTTCAGACTATCAAAAATACGGAACACATCAATACCATGTGAAGCGGAGATTTTAATAAACTCCTGAACAACATTGTCCGGATAGTTGCTGTATCCAACGGCATTAGAAGCACGCAGCAGCATCTGGATCAGAGTGTTTGGCATACGGTTTCTGAGAAGTTCCAGACGTTTCCATGGAGATTCTTTCAGAAAACGGTATGCTGTATCATAAGTAGCACCACCCCATGCTTCGACAGAAAAAGCATTCTGCATGTATGCGTTTGTAGCATAGGCAGCACCGCACAGGTCTTTACTTCTCATTCGTGTTGCCATCAGAGACTGCTGTGCATCACGCATAGTAGTATCTGTTACATATAATTTATCTTCTTTCAGAATTTTTTGCATGAAACCTTCTGCACCGAGCTTCAGGAATTCGTCACGGGCACCATATACTGGTTTAGTCTGATCCAACTTCGGAAGCACACGGTTTTCATAGTGCGGTTTCTGACCTTTCTGGGAGTTGACAATACGATCACCGATGAATTCAATAATCTTGGTTGCACGGTCCTGACTCTGTGTGAGCTGGAACAGCTCCGGTGTTTCCTCAATGAAGGTTGTATAGCATTTTCCGGCAACAAAGGTCGGATGATGCAGCACGTTGATCAGGAACGGAATATTTGTCTTTACGCCACGGATACGCATTTCCTGTAATGTACGGATAGATTTGCGAACAGCACCGGCAAACGTGCGGTCGTGGGAGATTGCTTTTACCAGAAGGCTATCATAGTAAGGTGAGATGACAGCTCCTGTGTAGGCATTACCACCATCCAGACGGATACCTTTTCCGGAACCGGAGCGGTAAACAGTGATTTCACCGGTATCTGGCATAAAGTTATTTGCAGGATCCTCAGTGGTGACACGAGTCTGGATGGAGTAACCATCGCAGTGAACATCATCCTGAGATTTGATGTTGATTTCATCAGAATCAAGCGGATAACCTTCGGCTACCAGAATCTGGGACTGAACCAGATCAATATTTGTAATTTCCTCGCTGACTGTATGTTCCACCTGGATACGAGGATTCATTTCGATAAAATATGGGTTGTTGTCTGCATCAACCAGGAACTCCAGAGTACCTGCATTGCGGTAGCCAACTGCTTTGGAAAGACGGATTGCAGAGTCGAAAATGATCTGACGGGTCTCGTCCGGGATAGAGAATGCAGGTGCATATTCTACTACTTTCTGATGACGGCGCTGTACGGAACAGTCACGATCATACAGGTGAACAACATTTCCGTAATTATCACCTAAAATCTGAACTTCAATATGCTTTGGTGCACGCAGATATTTCTCTATGAAGATCTTGTCATCACCAAAAGCTTTTTTGGATTCATTTTTTGCTTCGTTAAATTCTTTCTCCAGATCTTCCATAGTATTTACGATACGCATACCACGTCCGCCACCACCGTTGGAAGCTTTCAGCATAATAGGAAAACCAACTTCTGCTGCGATTTTTGTCGCTGTATCAATATCTTTGATTGCATAATCAACACCAGGAATAATCGGTACCTGAGCATCGATTGCCATTTTTTTAGAAGAAATTTTGTCACCCATTGCATTCATGATCTGGCTGGAAGGGCCGATAAATACAATGCCGTTTCGCTCACAGGCATCTACAAAATCTGGATTCTCTGACAAAAATCCATAACCTGGATGGATAGCATCTACATTTGCTGCCAGTGCGATCTTGATGATGGTATCAATATCGAGATAGGCATCGATTGGTCCTTTTTCCGGATTCAGCGGATAAGATTCATCTGCTTTGGAACGGAAGAGTGCATAACGGTCTTCCTTAGAATAAATGCTGACGGTTGTGATTCCAAGCTCGTTTAAGGCTCGGAATACACGAATGGCGATCTCACCACGATTTGCTACCAGAACTTTTTTGAACTTTCTGATCTGTACCTGATTATTCATGTGTTATACTCCTTTATTCAACAAATGATTATAAAAAAATTCCCCTTAGTGCCTGAACTGTGGCACCATGACTAAAAGTATATGGAAATTGAAAGAAAAATGCAAGAGGAAAAACAAAATAATTCAAAAAAGTGCAAAAAAATGATAATGTTAAATAAATAACGAGTTAAAATGCAGGAAAAGATTCTAAATGATGCAAAAACAAGACGACAATTGTATATTATGCAAGATTTACTGCAAGGTAGTAAAGCGGCGAGGTCATAGAAAATGCATGGAACGATGATGAAAATGCAAAAGATATGTTGATGTGCAATCCTGCCAGCTTACGCTGGTCAGAATCACAAACCAAGTTTCATGCGCGCTCGATGTGAAATGTGCATTATAAGATGATCAGAGGCTGACGATATTCATTCTTCCGTTGAATTTTGTTTTTTGAAAAAAGCATATGATTGTACAGATCGCTGGCATAAACATCAAGATCGAGAAGATTTTGCTGTTCAGGTGTCAGTGTCTGACGTTCTTTTGCAATTTTGCGCAGCAGCGGAATCTGACTGTGCTCCTGCAATTCCTTTAATAAAGGCGAAGCATCCTTTCGAAAACCAAGAATGCGGGCATATGGTGCATAATGACAGTTTTTTGCAGCAGCCAGAAGTTCTGCATCAATGCCGAGGAAGGAATGCAGCAGATGACGACTGATGGCTGTATATGTCTGGTTTTTCGTTTTTAAATCTGATACAAACTCAGACCAGCAGGTGAACGATTCTAATTTATTTACAATACGCTGTTCCAAATCGGTATAATCGCTATCTGAATCAGAGGAAGCCGAATGCATGAACTTGCGGCGAAGTTCATAATATAACAGATCAGAAAAATCATCTTCCTGCAAAAAAGCATGGTTTTTATGCGCAATCAGAAGCAGTTCACGAACGGAATCAGGAACCGTGTGTGTCAGCATTTGATTCAGCGCTTCGGAATCAGTTTTCTGGCAGGGATTGTCCTGAAAAATAAATTTGCGCAGGGCAGAAGCACTGGCAAGTTCAGTATCTGTATCAGCATCGTGATAGCCTGCTCCGGTTCGGGTAACGACACATGGTTTCAATTTAAGGTTGTGTCGATGAATTGCTTTCATATATTCGATAGCAAGGATGTTGTTTGGTGATCCGAGCAGCTGTTCAAACTGAGCAAGTGTATCATTCATTGAACCAGAATCTAGCTGTTGAAGACAGTTAAGGGCAGCCTTTGCCCGGGCAGCCGGAAAACTGCATCCGCACTTCAATTCCTGCTCCAGATATTTCTGAAATGCGGGTGGTTCAGCAGCAAAAAAGTCAGCTAATCTGCCAAGCAGGTCAATATCAGAAGCAGTATCTGCTTCGGCACCAAAACTGATATGGGATACCACACCGAGTTTATCCAGTAGGCAGACACCTCCCAGGGCAAAAGATTCCGCACTGGAAGTGGCAGCAATTACAGGCAGTTCAATGACAAGGTCTATGCCATTTTCAAGAGCCATTTTTGTCCGGTCATATTTATTTACCAGAGCCGGGGCACCACGCTGGACAAAGTTACCGCTTATGGCAGCGATACAGTAATCGGCGTTCGTATTTTTTCTTGTTTCTTCTATATGAAAAGCATGCCCGTTGTGAAACGGATTATATTCTGCGATAATTCCTGTGACATTCATTGTGCCTGATACTCCTGAATCTGTAAAATTGTTTGTCATGCAGCCAAAGTGATGTACGTAACAATGCAAACATGCAATCTGTACGTTATTATAGAAAAAAGCATAGCATGAAACATGCAGAAAAACAAACAAATTTGCGTGGAAAGCAGAAGAAATTTGACTTTTTTGATAAAAATTAGTGTATGAAAACAGATGCAAGAGAAAAAACTTACAAAAAACCATCTGGTAACCTCTTGCGAAACAGGAAAATTGAGATATAATGGATAAGACAGGTATTTTGACGGAAAGTCAAAGGAAAAATGAAGGGAGAACATAAATAATGAACGTATTAGTAATCAACTGTGGTAGTTCATCACTGAAATATCAGCTGATCAACTCTGACACAGAGGCAGTACTTGCAAAAGGACTTTGCGAGAGAATCGGTATTGACGGAAGACTTACATATCAGAAAGCAGGTCTTGACAAAGAGATTACAGAGGCTCCGATGCCTACACATAAAGAAGCTATCCAGCTTGTACTTGACGCTCTTGTAAATGAGAAAACAGGCGCAATCGCAAGCCTTGCAGAAGTAAATGCAGTTGGACATCGTATCGTACACGGTGGCGAGAAATTTGCTTCTTCTGCAGTTATCACACCAGAGATGCTTGCAGCAGTAGAAGAGTGCAACGACTTAGCACCGCTTCACAACCCGGCAAACTTAATCGGTATCCATGCTTGTCAGGAGCTGATGCCAGGTGTACCGATGGTTGGTGTATTCGATACTGCTTTCCATCAGACAATGCCGGAGAAAGCATATCTCTACGGACTTCCATATGAGTACTATGAGAAATACAAAGTAAGAAGATACGGTTTCCACGGAACAAGCCACAGCTTCGTATCCAAACATGTTGCAGAGTTCCTTGGAAAAGATCTTAACAATTCCAAGATCATCGTTGCTCACCTTGGAAATGGTGCTTCCATCAGTGCTGTATTAAACGGCAAATGTGTAGACACATCTATGGGTCTTACACCGTTGGAAGGTCTTGTAATGGGAACACGTTCCGGTGACATTGATCCGGCTATCATGGAGTTCATCGCTAAAAAAGAGAACCTTGATATCGCAGGCGTTATGAATGTATTAAATAAAAAATCCGGTGTACAGGGTATTTCCGGACTTTCCAGTGATTTCCGTGACCTTGAGGAAGGTATGGAAGCTGGAAACGAGCGTGCAGCAGCAGCTATCGAAGTATTCAGCTACCGCGTAGCAAAATACATCGGTTCTTACGTAGCAGCAATGAATGGTGTAGACGTAATCGCATTTACAGCAGGTATCGGTGAGAACGCTCCGCTTGTTCGTGATAAAGTATTAGCATACCTTGGATACCTTGGAATTACTGTAGATGAGGAAGCAAATGGCAAGAGAGGCGATGATATCGTAATCTCTACTCCGGATTCCAAAGTTACAGTTTGCGTAATTCCGACAAACGAAGAACTTGCAATTGCAAGAGAGACAGTAGCATTAGTAAAATAATTATATCAGTTCACTCATCACATGTATTCAGGTAATGATCATGCTCGCATGAGGAATTACCTGAATACATAGTGATGAAGGGAGCGCCTTTTTATGAGCAAAAATAGGAGCGTAGCTACGGAGAAGCCCGAAGGGCGTTTTGCGAATGGCGCGTGTGAACGGAAACTTTATTACACAAAATGAAAAAAATCTGTTGACAAGGGATAATGTTCTGTGTATAATCAACTGAGTGTGATTCAGAACAATTCACTTAGATTCAGATAAATTGGAGGTGTAACGAGATGTCTATTTGTCCAAAAAATAAATCTTCCAAAGGTAGAAGAGATAGAAGAAGAGCAAACTGGAAAATGTCTGCTCCGACTTTAGTAAAATGCAGCAAATGTGGTGAGCTTATGGTTCCACACAGAGTATGCAAATCCTGTGGTGCTTACAATAAAAAAGAGATCATCGCAGTTGACTAATCAGCAGAATATGCAATGAAATGAAGGAGTTGAGAGAAATCTCAACTCCTTTTTTGCATGGGGAAATAAAAATACAATTGTATCTGAAGTAAAAAGTTTGTAAAGGTGTAAAACGGATCGGCCGACACGGTGACTTTGAAGCTTGTTTGAGAACCTTGTAAGTTTGTAAAGGTGTAAACCGCGGTGGGGTGTCCGCACCGCGTACGGTCTGTTTGAGATGTAATTAAAGTATTTATTGTGTTAATAAAAAATCTGGCTTTTTTGATGGAAAAGTGCTAAAGTAATAAGACAACGTGTTTTGGGATGGAGAAGATTACGGAGGTACAAAAAAATGCAACCAATGTATGTATCAATTCAACAAAAAGAAACAGGCAATCGAATCAAGAGTTTGCTGAAGCAGAATGGCTATACGGTCAAAGACATTCAGGGAGCCATGGGATTTGAAAATCCACAGGCTGTGTACAAATGGCTGGCTGGCAGATCGTTACCAAGCATTGACAATTTTATTATTTTGAGCAGATTATTGCATACCAGTATAGAAGATATCCTCGTCATTGACGGGGATATTGTTCGTTTATGGAGCTGTTACGTTATTTTAAATAAATTAATGTTTTTCGACAAATTTTTCCTGAATAGTATAATACTTTCCTTTGTAAACCAGCAGTTTAGTGAAATATAAACGACAAAGTATTATAGTAAATACAGCAGCAAAAGTAAAATGATAATGAGAAGGAGGATTTGTTATGCAGAAGATGACATCAGCCTATGCGAATAAAAAATTAAAGAGCTTGGAAGAGGATAAGGCATTTTGGGTAAATAAGGAAGCAACTTCATGTACTTACATCGCAGCAATTAATGAAGAGCCGGTGATCCCGGAATATGACTATTTGGAAGTGGCACAGACCATTGAAGATATCGATGCTAAGATAGCGGTGCTCAAGCATGCAATCAATCTGAATAATGCTATGGCAAAAGTGCCGGTTGGCGATGAAGAAATGAGCATTGATACAATTTTGGTCAAGATGGCTCAGTTAAACAAACGTAAAAATGTACTTGATATGATGCGTAAGCAACTTCCGAAGGAACGGCTTGATAATTCTTACCGGGTCAGAAATTCGATAGCAGAATATCGCTATATCAACTATGATCTGGCACTGATCAAACAGGAATACGAGCGTGTATCTGATATGATTTTGTTAATGCAGATGTCGCTTGATAAATATAATCAGACAGTAGAATTTGAAGTAGATTTTTAACGAGAGAATTCCCTGCACTTCTGATGAATTTGTAAGAAATTTAGAGTGATAAAATATCAAAGTTATCCGTACAAGATTGAACATACATAGCGCAGAAAAAACAGATGGGTTATTGTTTATTGATATTGATTTATTTGTTATGAGTTATTTCTTAAAGTTATGGTTCAAAGTTCAGTTTATTGAATGGGAAAAATATAATCTAGAAAATCTTGTAAAAAACCTGCAGGAAACTGCTTGTGTGGAGGTTCGGTTACATACACAATACTTTGACAAAAATTGGAAAATAAGGAAAAATATGAAAGATCGACTGTGTATCGGAAATGGATATACAGTCGATCTTTTTTCGGGTAGTAATAAGAAGCATATCTGTAGCGGATAATACCAACAGACAGAATAGTGTGTACAATTCCTGAAAATCGTTCATTGACATCTGTTTCATCTTTGATAAAATAGGATAGATATCAGATGTGATAAGTTCCACTTCTATAGGGTAGTGAGCAATAAGAATGCCGATGGTATTCCTGAATATATAAAGCATGAGAGAATGAAAAGGTGACAGAAAATATGAGCAAAATAGGATTAATTGTAGAAGGCGGTGGGATGAAATGCGCTTACAGTGCAGGCATTCTGGATGCTTTTTTAGATGAAGATATTACATTTGACTATGCAATCGGTGTATCGGCAGGGTCTGCCAATGTGGCATCTTTTTTGGCAGGACAACGTGGTCGTAATCTTCGATATTATACGGATTGGATCAAAGATCCGGGATATTTTGGCATAAAGAGTTTTATCAAAACCGGGAATTTGTTCGGATTACAGCATATTTACGGAGATATGACTAATTCTACCGGCGTGGATCCGATTGATTTTCCGACATTGAGTGCGAATCCTACGGAATACTGGATCGTGGCAACAGATGCAGCGACAGGAAAACCAGTATATTTCCCAAAGAGCAAGATGAAACAGGATGATTACCGTTGTATTATGGCTTCCTGTGCATTGCCGGCGGCATGCAAACCGATTGAGATTGATGGAAAACGGTATTATGACGGAGGCGTGACGGATGCGATCCCTGTGCAGCGTGCCATGGATGATGGCTGTGACAAGATTGTTGCGATTTTATCAAAGCCAAGAGGATTTATAAAGAAACCGGAAGGTATGCGTTTCTTATATAGCAGAATGTGCAGAAAATTCCCAAATACGGTAAAAGCACTGGATAACCGCCATATTATGTATGGTAAATGCCAGCAGCTGTTGTATAATCTGGAAAAAGAAGACAAAGCATTTATTTTTGCACCGAGCAATCCGCCGAAAATGAGTACCTATACGATGGATCGGGAAGTAGAACAGCAATTATATGACCTTGGAATGAAGGATTTTTATGATGCAGAAGATCAATTCAAAAAATTTCTTATTAACTGAAAAAACGGTAAAAAGTTTTACATCGGGATAAGAAAAATCGGTTGATTTATATATAGACATAGTGTATATTTTTTAGTGGATGGATAAGGAGACGGAGGAAAAAGTATGAGCGAAACAGTCCGCGTAGCAGTGGATGCCATGGGTGGTGACAACGCACCGGGAGAAATCGTAAAAGGTGCGGTACAAGCTGTTCAGGCAGAGAAAGATATCAAGGTATTTCTGGTAGGCAGACAGGATGCTGTCAATGCTGAGCTTGCGAAATATACCTATGATAAGGAAAAAATTGAAGTTGTGAATGCCGAGGAAGTCATTGAGATGGCAGAACCGCCGGTAAATGCGATTCGTAAGAAGAAACAGTCATCTTTGGTAGTCGGAATGAATATGATTAAGCATCAGGAAGCAGATGCTATTGTGACAGCAGGAAGTACTGGAGCAACTTTAGTTGGCGGCCAGGTACTGGTTGGCAGAATTAAAGGCATTGAGCGTCCACCGTTGGCACCTTTGGTTCCGACGGAAAAGGGAGTTTCACTTCTGATCGACTGTGGAGCGAATGTGGATGCACGTCCGTCACATCTGGTGCAATTTGCCCAGATTGGATCTATTTATATGGAAAACATTGTCGGAATTAAAAATCCGAGAGTGGCGATTCTTAATATCGGAGCAGAAGAGGAAAAAGGAAATCAGCTGGTAAAGGAGACGTTTCCATTGCTGAAAGAATGTCCTGATATTAATTTTATCGGAAGTATTGAAGCACGCGAGATTCCGCACGGTGGTGCAGACGTTATTGTCTGCGAAGCATTTGCAGGAAATATCGTACTGAAACTGTACGAAGGTGTAGCTGCAACTTTACTTTCTAAGGTAAAAGAGGGACTGATGTCATCTCTCCGGTCTAAAATTGGAGCACTTTTGATTAAACCTGCATTAAAACAGACGCTGAAGTCCTTTGATGCTTCCCAGTATGGTGGAGCTCCTCTGCTTGGACTGAATGGTCTGGTAGTCAAGACACATGGCAGTGCGAAAGCAATTGATGTGAAGAATTCTATTCTTCAGTGTGTGACATTCAAGCAGCAGGACATTAATGGTAAGATCAAAGAGCATATTATTGTAGAAAAATAACAGGGAGGGAGGATTTGCATTATGGAGTTTGATAAAATTAAAAGTATCATCAGCGAAGTGTTAAGTATTGATGCTGATGGTATTACAGAAGAGACTACTTTTGTAGATGATCTTGGAGCAGATTCCTTGGATATTTTCCAGATTATTATGGCAATCGAGGAAGAGTTTGAGATCGAGATTCCGACAGAAGAAGCAGAAAAAATTACAACTGTTGGCGATGCTGTAGAACAGATTAAGAAAGCATTGTAAGAATCAGTATAACAAGAAAATGGATGCTGTTGCAGTGAGTATTTTTGCAGCAGCATCCATTTGTGGATTAAACAGGAGGAAAAACATGGAACAGATCAAAGAATTTCAGGAGAAAATCGGTTATCAGTTTCAACAGGAAGGCTTGTTACGCCAGGCTCTGACGCACAGCTCTTATGCTAATGAGCATCGGATGAAAAAATTATCCGACAATGAGCGTCTGGAATTTCTGGGTGATGCGGTACTGGAAATTGTAACCAGTGACTTTTTATATCATGAGCATACAGATGTGCCGGAGGGAGAACTGACCCGTGTACGTGCAAGTATTGTATGTGAGCAGACACTGGCTTTTTGTACCAGAGCACTGAATCTGGGAGATTATCTTTTCCTTGGAAAAGGTGAGGATCAGACCGGAGGAAGAAAGAGAAAATCAGTTTTGTCAGATGCATTTGAGGCAATTATCGGAGCTATTTATCTGGATGGTGGTTTTGCTAATGCAAAAGAGTTTATTCATCGTTTTGTGCTGAATAATGTGGAACATATGCAGCTCTTTTATGATAGCAAGACTATCCTGCAGGAGATCGTGCAGGGAGATGAGCATAGCGGAAAGCTGGAATATATGCTGGTAGATGAGAGTGGACCGGATCACAACAAGAATTATACCGTGGAAGCCCGTATTGGAAATAAATGCTATGGCAGTGGTGAGGGACATACAAAGAAGGCGGCAGAACAGGAAGCTGCTTATCAGGCAATTCTGGAGCTGAGAAAGAAGGAAAAATAGAGGATATCTTCAGCTTTATAAATATATGCAAATTTGCAGAAGTATGAAAGTATAGAAGACTAAACGGAGGAATGTATGTATCTTAAATCGATCGAGGTACACGGTTTTAAATCCTTTGCCAATAAAATTGTATTTGAGTTTCATAACGGAATTACCGGTATCGTGGGTCCGAACGGAAGTGGAAAAAGTAACGTTGCGGATGCAGTGCGCTGGGTGCTTGGTGAGCAGAAGGTTAAGCAGCTGCGAAGTTCCAGCATGCAGGATGTGATTTTTGCCGGAACAGAGAATCGAAAACCGGTGAGTTTTGCTTATGTAGCGATTACGCTGGATAACTCAGATCACAAGCTTCCATTGGATTATAATGAAGTGACGGTGGCGCGTCGGGTGTATCGTTCTGGCGAGAGCGAATATCTGATCAACGGCACACAGTGTCGTCTGAAGGACGTTAATGAACTTTTTTATGATACTGGTATTGGTAAAGAGGGATATTCTATCATCGGTCAGGGACAGATTGATAAAATCCTGAGTGGAAAACCGGAGGAACGTCGGGAATTGTTTGATGAGGCTGCTGGAATTGTAAAATTCAAGCGAAGAAAAGCAACGGCGTTGAAAAAACTGGAAGACGAACAGCAGAATCTGGTGCGTGTCAACGATATTTTGTCAGAGTTGGAGCGTCAGGTGGGACCGCTTGAACGTCAGGCAGAGCATGCCAAAATTTACCTGAAGAAAAAAGAAGAATTAAAAAATTGTGATCGAAATCTGTTTTTATTTGAGATGGACCGTATGAATGCAGAACTGCAGGAATTAGAGCAGAAATGCGGCATTACGGAGCATCAGCAACAGGAAACGACACAGAATTTTGAAAAAGCAAAAACCAGATACGAGGAACTGGAAAGAAATATTGCTAAGGCAGATGAGCGGATCAGTGCATTGCAGCAACGTATGAATGAGACTGGTGTTTCCAGAGAAAAACTGGAAGGTCAGATCAATGTACTGCGGGAGCAGATTCATACAGCACAGCAGAATGAAGAATATGTGAAGAGCCGTGTCGAAGCACTGGAAGCAGACGTGGAGCGTCAGCGAAAATCCGGTGAAGAATATAGCGGAAAACAGGCGGAACTGGAAGAAAATATCCGGGAAACTGAGCAGAAAAAGGCAGTTTTGTCAGAACGACTGGAGAATCTGCGAAAAGAAACAGCTGCTATGGAGCAGCAGATCGAAGATGGAAAAACAGAGATTATGCGGCTGCTGAATGGCAGGGCTTCCATGAAAGCGGAGCAGCAGCGTCTGAAAACCATGCAGGAGCAGGCTTCTATCCGTCGGGCGCAGTTAAATAAAGAGCTGCTGGAGCAGAAAAGCGGTGGAAATGATGTCAGCGGTTTACTGCAAAAGCAGGAAAAAGAGTTGGCAGAACTGAAAGAAAACATTACTTCCATGGAGGAAGAAAAGACGTCCATCGAGCAGAAACGAAGCAACTGGCGGCAGCAGTTTGAGGAATTGCGAGGAAAGATGGACCAGTGCAAAGAACAGTTCCATAAGGACAGCTCCAGACTGGAATCTCTGCGCAATATCGCGGAGCGTTATGATGGCTATGGAAACAGTATTCGACGTATTATGGAGCGTAAAGCGGAAACACCGGGAATTCATGGTGTTATTGCCGATTTGATCAAGGTGGACAAGCGGTATGAGACAGCTGTTGAGACTGCTTTAGGCGGAAGTATCCAAAATATCGTAACCGATAACGAGGATACGGCCCGTCTGATGATTGAATATCTGAAGAAAAATCGCTACGGTCGTGCTACATTTTTACCATTGACCAGCGTGTCCGCACCGGAGCATGTGCCGGCAGAAAAAGCACTTGGTGAAATTGGTGTCATCGGAATCGCAAGCAGTCTGGTACATACGCAGCCGCAGTATGAAAAAGTGGCAGGATATCTGCTTGGCCGTGTGTTGGTAATGGACACTATTGAGCATGCAGTGGCAGTGGCGAGAAAGTTCCGTTATTCTTTGCGTATCGTTACACTGGAAGGTGAATCTTTACAGCCGGGCGGTTCCATGACCGGTGGTGCGTTCCGTAACAACAGCAATTTGCTTGGTCGAAATCGTGAGATCGAAGTGTTGGAAAAACAGATTGCAGAGTATCGGGAACAGGCACAGGAAATCCGCAGCCGTATGGAAGATGTCAAGACGGCAAATGCGTTACTGAAAGATGATTATGAAGAACTGCAGGTGAATCTGCAGCAGGCATATTTACACAAAAATACCCTGGAAATGGAGACTGGACACATTCGTGAGCAGCAGGAAAAACAGGAAGCTGCCTATGCCGGTATTCATGAAGAAATCGCAAAAATCGATGCGGATAAAACTGCGTGGACTACGGAGCAGGAGCAGATGGCAGAGCAGATGCAGCTGTCTGTGAACCAGGAAAAAGGGATTACAGAGCAGAATAAGACATTCGCTCAGCAGGTAGAAAATAAAAATCTTGAGATTGAAAGTGTATCACAGGATTTGAATGATATTTTACTTGAGATTGCACAGAAGCAGCAGCAGAAATCCTTTCAGGAGCAGAATATTCAACGAATCGCAGAGGAAATCCGCCGTCTTGAACAGGAAAAAGCGCAAATCTTACACGACAGTGCAAACAGTGAATCTGTCATTGAGGAGCGGGAAGCTCAGATCAGACAGCTGCAAGAACAGTCGGAAGAGACTGTTCAGCAGAAAACGGAACTGGATGAAAAGCTGACTGGTATTCGCGGAGACAAAGAAACAATGCTTGCAGAGCAGAAGAACTTCTTTACTCAGCGGGAGGAGCTTTCCCGGATTATGAGTGATCTGGATAAAGAGATGTTCCGATTAAATCAGCAGAAGGAAAAGACAGAAAATGCGCAGGAATCTTTAAGCAACTACATGTGGGAAGAGTATGAGATCACCTATCATGTGGCCAAAGAGCAGGAAGCTCCAACAGAAGTAAGTGTATCTGATCTGAAGAAACAGATTGCAGAGATTCGAAATGAAATCCGCAAACTTGGAAACGTCAATGTCAATGCTATTGAGGAGTACAAGAGTGTTTCGGAACGATATGAATTCTTACACGCACAGCATGCAGATCTGGAAGAAGCAAAAGCGAGTCTGGAGAAGATCATTGCAGATCTGGATGAGGGCATGCGCAAGCAGTTTGCAGAGAAATTTGCTGATATCCAGACAGAGTTTGACAAAACATTTAAGGAACTGTTTGGAGGTGGAAAAGGTTCTCTGGAGCTGACCGGGGAGGAAGAAACCAAGGACATTCTGGAATGTGGTATTAAAATCATTGCACAGCCGCCTGGAAAGAAACTGCAGAACATGATGCAGCTTTCTGGTGGGGAGAAAGCACTGACTGCCATTGCACTGCTTTTTGCCATTCAGAATTTAAAACCGTCTCCGTTCTGTCTGTTGGATGAGATCGAGGCGGCGCTGGATGATTCCAACGTTGACCGCTTTGCAAATTATCTGCATAAGCTGACAAAAAATACACAGTTTATTGTCATTACCCATCGACGTGGAACAATGACAGCAGCAGATCGCCTGTATGGTATCACAATGCAGGAGAAAGGTGTGTCTGCGTTGGTTTCTGTTAACCTGATTGAAAAAGAATTGGATGCATAGTAGGAAAGGAAGAATAGTATGGCTGAAGAAAAAAAAGGTTTTTTTAAGCGTTTAGTAAGTGGATTGACCAAAACCCGCGACAATATTGTGTCTGGATTTGATTCCATTTTTAATGGCTTTTCCCATATTGACGATGATTTTTATGAGGAGTTGGAAGAAATCCTTGTCATGGGTGATATTGGAATCCGTGCTACGGAAGAAATTATTGAAAATCTGAAACAGAAAGTAAAAGAAAATCATATCAAGGAACCGGCAGATTGTCGTGAGCTGTTGATTAACAGTATCAAAGAACAGATGTATGTGGGCGATACTGCCTATCGTTTTGAAGAAGAAAAATCTGTCGTATTGGTGATCGGTGTCAATGGTGTCGGAAAGACAACAACGATTGGAAAGCTTGCCGGGAAACTGAAGAATCAAGGCAAGAAAGTAATTTTGGGAGCTGCCGATACGTTCCGTGCAGCAGCTGGAGAGCAGCTGACTGAGTGGGCAAACCGTGCCGGTGTAGAAATTGTCGGAGGACAGGAAGGATCTGATCCGGGATCTGTCGTTTACGATGCTGTACAGGCAGCAAAAGCCCGTAAAGCAGATGTGTTACTGTGTGATACTGCGGGCCGTCTGCATAATAAGAAAAATCTGATGGAAGAGCTGAAGAAAATCAACCGAATCCTGGAGAAAGAATATCCGGAAGCATATCGTGAGACTCTGGTAGTTTTGGATGCAACCACCGGACAGAATGCATTGGTGCAGGCTAAACAGTTTAGTGAAGCAGCTGAAATTACAGGTATTGTTTTGACCAAGATGGACGGAACTGCCAAGGGTGGAATTGCAGTTGCAATTCATTCTGAACTGGGCATTCCGGTAAAATATATTGGTGTAGGAGAAAGCATTGATGATCTGCAGAAGTTTGATGCAGATCAGTTTGTAGATGCATTGTTTGAGAAGGAGGACCTAAATGAGTGAAATGCTGACACTGGATCGTTTTGAGGAAGCCAGTGAAATCGTCAAAAAAGTTACACAGGAGACAAAACTTGTATACAGCGAGTATCTGAGTGAGCAGACAGGAAATAAAGTATACCTGAAACCGGAAAACATGCAGTTTACCGGTGCATATAAAGTACGTGGTGCTTATTATAAAATCAGTACTTTGACAGAAGAAGAACGTCAGCGCGGTCTGATCACCGCATCTGCAGGAAATCATGCACAGGGTGTAGCTTATGCTGCAAAACGTTATGGAGCAAAGGCGACTATTGTAATGCCGACAACAACTCCGTTAATTAAAGTAAACCGTACCAAGAGTTATGGTGCAGAGGTTGTTCTGTATGGAGATGTCTATGATGAAGCTTGCGCAAAAGCATATGAACTGGCAGAAGAGCATGGTTATACTTTTATCCATCCGTTTGATGATCCCGCAGTTGCAACCGGTCAGGGAACTATTGCAATGGAAATTTTCCAGGAACTTCCGCTGGTAGAATATATTTTGGTTCCAATCGGTGGTGGCGGACTTGCAACTGGTGTATCCACACTGGCGAAATTGTTAAATCCAAAGATTAAAGTAATTGGTGTGGAACCGGCTGGTGCAAATTGTATGCAGGCTTCTCTGGAAGCAGGAAAAGTAGTAACCTTACCGAAGGTAAATACCATTGCTGACGGTACTGCTGTAAAAACACCGGGAAGCAATATTTTCCCATACATTCAGGAAAATCTGGACGACATCATTACTGTTCAGGATGATGAGCTGATTGTAGCATTCCTTGATATGGTAGAAAACCATAAGATGATCGTGGAAAATTCCGGTCTGCTGACAGTAGCAGCACTGAAGCATCTGAATGTGAAAGATAAACGTGTGGTTTCTATCCTCAGTGGTGGAAATATGGACGTTATTACGATGTCTTCTGTTGTACAGAAAGGTCTGATCCTGCGTGATCGTATTTTTACCGTATCCATTCAGCTTCCGGATAAACCAGGCGAACTGTGCAGAGTTGCGGGTGTTGTAGCAGAGGTACAGGCAAATGTGATCAAATTGGATCATAATCAGTTTGTATCATCTAATAGAAATGCGGCTGTGGAGATTCGGATTACTATGGAAGCGTTTGGCACCGAGCATAAGAGAGAAATCATTGCGGCACTTCGCGAAGCAGGTTATGATCCGAAATTAATTCAGGCAGTTCTGTAAATTCTTGTTTAGGGTAAGTTGGAACAGGATGTGACAAAAACTCCAATGCAGGCACGACGGATTTCCTATCTTCGCTGCGCCGCCTATCTTCGATCGCTTCCGCGAACTCACCAACAGCAAAAGCAGCTGTTGGTTCAGACACACTCCCGCGGTCGAGCTATGCTCGCTCCGATAACGGAAATTCGTCTACCGCCTTGCCTTGGAGTT
>Ga0129312_1001068_pt1 | contig 17705 bp, 15 predicted proteins | sample O827metagenome_FD_94434 | JGI IMG/M metagenome (GOLD analysis project Ga0129312, IMG submission 94434) | Orangutan group fecal microbial communities from Wisconsin, USA - O827 metagenome | ecosystem: Host-associated > Mammals > Digestive system > Large intestine > Fecal | place: USA: Wisconsin... | reverse complement strand
TGTAGAATTCCTGTGAACAATCATGGTATCATTAAACCAACTGAAAGGAGACCTCACCCTATGATAAACGCTACCAAACAGGCACTTGAAGAATCCCTCAAGTACCTGCTTCTCAAAAAGCCCCTGGATAAGATCACCATTAACGATCTTACCTCCCACTGCGGGATCAGCCGTATGACCTTTTACTACCATTTTCGCGATATCTATGATCTGGTGGAATGGTCCTGCCTCTCTGATGCCACCCGGGCTCTCCAGGGCAAAAAAACATACGACACCTGGCAGGAAGGCCTGCTGCAGATCTTTGAGGCAGTGATGGAAAACAAACCTTTTATCCTCAACGTATACCGCTCCGTTGGCAGGGAACAGATCGAGAGCTATCTTTTTAAGCTCACCCATGATCTCATCTACAATGTAGTCGAGGAGAAGGCACAGGGATGCTCTGTTACCGAAGAACAGAAATCTTTTATTGCGGATTTTTACAAGTACAGCTTTGTAGGCATTATGCTGGACTGGATCAAAAACGGCATGAAAGATAATTATCCCATTATTGTAGAATACATGAACCTCACTTTATACGGATCCATTGCCAATTCCATCCGGAATTTTTCCCACGGGATCCAGGACACAGGAAAGGAATGATAACCTTATGAAAACCATTACCATACCAGACACAGACCTTACACTCTCTCCACTTGGCCTTGGCTGCGTAAAGGCAGGCCTTAAATGGGACGGCGGAGAAGCTGACCGGCTTTTTGACGCTTTTCTCTACATGGGAGGAAACGTCTATGACACAGCCAGGGTATATTCCGACTGGATTCCCTCAGAGCGGGGACGAAGTGAGCGTGTCATCGGAGACTGGCTCTCAAGAAGCGGCAAACGTCAGGATGTCATCCTTATGACAAAGGGCGGACATCCGGATATGACCGTAGCTTCCCCGGATCTTCACAATACCCGCATCAGTGCATCCAATATGCGTGCTGATCTGGAACTCTCCCTGAGAGCTCTCCATACAGACTATATTGACCTTTATCTTTATCACAGAGATAACACGGATATGGAAGCCGGAGAGCTTATTGAGATCATGGAGGAATTTCGCAGAGAGGGCAAGATCCGCTACTACGGCTGTTCCAACTGGAGCACAGAAAGAATAAATGAAGCAGATACCTACGCTGCCTCAAAGGGATACCGTGGTTTTGCTGCCAACCAGGCTCTTTTTAACCTGGGCTGTGCACATATGAACCCGCCTTCTGACGACACACTGGCTGTCATGGATGAGTCAATGCAGCAATACCACAAAGAGAATCCTTCCAATCTTGCAATGCCATATATGGCAAACTGCGGCGGATTTTTCCATAAATTATATGAAGGAGGCAGGGACGCAGTAAAGGATTCCGAATACTGTACTCCCGGCAATCTTAAAGTAGCTGAACATCTCCATCAGCTTATGGAAGAATATCAGGTCACCATCACGCAGGCTGTCCTTGGTTATCTCACCTGCCAGGAATTTACCTGTCTGCCGCTGTACGGTCCCAGAAATATCCCGGATCTTAAAGACGCCATGGAAACCTTTGTGATCCCATTCCGCAGGGAAGACTATTCCGCATAAATTTTATCAAAAAGGGAAGAATGATTAAAAACCTGTCATTCTTCCCTTTTTGTAAATAGGAATCGGAGAAGAACTGCGTTATCATAAGCCCATCACAGAGAAAACAAAACACTTCGTTTATGAAAGGTGGTTATCATATGTCAAACAAAAAAGGATCATTACTTAGTCTTGCCGCTATGGCTGCTGCCGGTGCAGGCGCTGCAATGCTTATGAAAAAAACAAAAGAGGTCAACCACGAGGAAGCAGTTCACGTAAAGGAAACAACCGAAAACTACCGCAACACAGAGCGTGGCAGATATGAGAAGAACAGCAAGGGAATCTACTATTCCAACGGTAACTATGAAGCTTTTGCCCGCCCGGAAAAACCGGAAGGCGTAGATGACAAGCATGCTTACCTGGTAGGAAGCGGCCTTGCTTCCCTGGCTGCCGCCTGCTTCCTGGTACGCGATGCCCAGATGCCCGGTGACCACATCCACATCCTTGAAGCCATGGACATTGCAGGTGGTGCCTGTGACGGTATCTTCGATCCTTCCAGAGGCTATATCATGAGAGGCGGCCGTGAGATGGAGAACCATTTCGAGTGTCTGTGGGACCTTTTCCGCAGCATCCCTTCCCTGGAAAAACCAGGTGCCTCTGTCCTGGACGAATATTACTGGCTGAACAAGCATGACCCCAACTACTCCCTCTGCCGTGCTACAGTGAACCGGGGAGAGGATGCCCACACAGACGGCAAATTCAATTTAAGCCAGAAGGGCTGTATGGAGATCATGAAGCTGTTCATGACCAAAGATGAAGATCTCTATGACAAGACCATCGAGGATGTTTTTGATGATGAGGTGTTCAACTCCACATTCTGGCTGTACTGGAGAACCATGTTTGCATTTGAAAACTGGCACAGCGCACTGGAAATGAAGCTTTATTTCCAGAGATTTATCCATCATATTGCAGGACTTCCTGATTTCAGCGCCCTGAAATTTACAAAATACAACCAGTATGAATCTCTCATCCTTCCAATGAAGAAATACCTGGAGGATGCAGGTGTTGATTTCCAGTTCAATACAGAAGTAACCAACGTGATCTTTGAACATAAGGACGGTAAGAAGATCGCCACAGCTATTGAATGTAAGGTCAAAGGTGTGGAACAGGGAATCCTTCTCACAGAGAATGATCTGGTGTTTGTCACCAACGGAAGCTGTACAGAAGGTACTATCTACGGTGATCAGAACCATGCTCCAAACGGAGACGCAGAGGTCCGCACAAGTGGTGTATGGTCTCTCTGGAAAAATATCGCTGCTCAGGATCCGTCCTTCGGCCATCCGGAGAAATTCTGCTCTGATATTACAAAAACCAACTGGGAATCCGCTACCATCACCACACTGGATGATAAGATCATCCCATATATCACGGATATCTGCCAGCGTGATCCACGTTCCGGCAAGGTTGTCACAGGCGGTATTGTAAGCTGTCAGGATTCCAAATGGCTGTTAAGCTGGACCATCAACCGCCAGGGACAGTTCAAGGATCAGGACAAAGACAAAGTCTGCGTATGGGTTTACGGTCTTTTCACCGATGTTCCCGGAGATTATGTAAAGAAACCTATGAAAGAATGTACTGGTAAGGAGATCACCGAAGAGTGGCTGTATCACCTGGGTGTTCCGGAAGACCAGATCGAAGACCTGGCTGAAAACAGTGCTGTATGCGTTCCAACCATGATGCCTTATATCACAGCTTTCTTCATGCCACGTACCAAAGGTGACCGCCCGGACGTTATCCCGGATGGCTGCGTGAACTTCGCATTTCTCGGACAGTTTGCAGAGACACCCCGTGATACGGTATTCACAACTGAGTATTCCGTGAGAACCGCTATGGAAGCTGTTTACGGGCTTCTCGGTGTAGACCGTGGTGTTCCGGAAGTATGGGGAAGCGTTTATGATATCCGCGAGCTTCTGGACAGCAGTGTAAAACTTATGGATGGCAAATCTCCTCTTGAGATCCAGCTTCCGGGACCTCTTAACACCATCAAGAAACCCCTTCTCAACCTTGTAAAGGGCACAGTAGTGGAAAAAGTCCTCCGCGATCATAATGTACTGAAAGATTATATGTAAAAAACATTCTCCTTAAAAACAATGACAGGCTTCCCCGGTTCGGGGAGGCCTGTCATTGTTCAAGATTATCTTTTCTCTGCTTCGCTTAATATCTCATTCATACTTCCTGAACGGAATCCCTGAAGATCCAGGGTTACATAGGAAAATCCCAGAGCTTTAAATTTTTCGGTGATCTTTTCCCGGATGTCAGGTTGGGCAATCTTTAAGATATCCTCTGCCGGAACCTCGATACGTGCCATTTCTCCATGGATACGTACACGAAACTGAACATATCCCAGATCCTTAAGAAGCTGTTCCGCCTGATCTACCATGCGAAGCTTTTCTTCTGTAATGGTCTCCCCGTATACAAATCTGGATGCCAGGCAGGCAAAAGATGGCTTGTTCCAGGTAGGCAGCCCCAGTTTCTTTGAAAGCTCACGGATCTCTGCTTTATAAAAGCCGGCCTCCTGAAGAGGACTCATAACCCCAAGCTCACGGATTGCCCTTGCACCTGGTCTGTAATCTCCTCTGTCGTCCATGTTGGACCCCTCCACGATCATATGGATTTCCTTTTTCCTGGCAGTATCCCAGAGCTTTGTGAAAATACCTTTTTTGCAGATATAACACCGATCCGGTGGATTCTGGCGAAATCCCGGGATCTCAAATTCATTGATCCTGCAGATTTCCTGGTGAATGCCATTATCCCTGCAGAATTCTTCTGTCTCCTTTAATTCCCGTTCTGTAAAGGAACACGGGCAGGCAGTAATGGCGATTGCCCTGGTTCCCAGTGCCTCCTGGGCCGCTTTAAGAAGAAATGTGGAATCCACCCCTCCCGAAAAAGCTACTGCCACACTGCCCTGATCTTTTAATATTTTCTGCAAAAGGTCATATTTTTCATTTATATTCATTTGTCTGTCACCTCATTTTCTGTCTTCCGGTAATGCAGATACCCTGTATTTATCCGGCTTTACCTCTCCGAAAAAAACAGGCCGGAAATACCTTGGATTTCAGGTGTTTCCGGCTTGCTGTGTTTCTGAAAAAAATGCAGGACTACATCTCAATGACTTCCAGGTCATCCGGAATATAAAGATTTCCTGTGTAGAATTCTTTTCCCTCATTGTAGTAAAGTTCTTTTCTGTTTTTGATATTTTTGTCCTCTGTATGATAAAGAACAAGATTCTTCACCTCAAGGTTTCGTGCAAGCTCACATGCATCCTTAACTGTGGAATGATGCTTCTCATAAGGATTGAAAGAATCTCTCTGTGAATACAGACAGAAAGCTTCGTGGAACATCCAGTCGCTTCCCTTTGCATATTTTTCCTCACATTCGTTATATGGCTCATCACCGCAGCAGGTCAGCACCTTACCGTCACCATATACCATCTGGAACCCAAACTGCTTAGCCTTTGTGGAACCGATATCAAAGAAGGTTACTTTTTTGTTGAGGATCGTCCTCTCCTCACCGTCTTTTACCTCAATAAGGTGAAGTCTGTCACCGATAAACTTGGTCTCTTTTTTGTTCAGAAGCTTAAATGCCATGTCGTGAAGAAGCTCGATCACCTCATCATGAGCGTAGATATTGGCTTCTCCCTGATATTTGCCTTTGTTCATATTCTGGCAGATGATGCGGATCACCCACACGATTCCCATGATATGGTCAACATGTTTATGTGTCACAAAAATCTCATGTACATCCATCAGATCGATGCCTGCCTTTTTAAGCTGGCTGAGAATGGTGTTTCCGCCACCGCCGTCAACCAGAAAATGTCCGTGCTCATCACTGAGGGCAAAACATGTATTATAACATTCTGTTACCAGAGCGTTTCCTGTTCCAAGCATGGTTAATTTCATTATTTTTCCTCCTGTATATGCCTTTGCAGCCCGGGCTGCCTGTTTTCTGATCTTCTCCGTTTTTCAGATTTTTCGTGTCCAATGATACCACTGCCGGGAAAGATTTTCAATAAAGAATCTTTTATTCCTTTCTGTAATCCAGATACTCCAGGAATTTTTTCATGGCTGCCGATGCGTTCTTACGGTTCTTCATGGCAAGGCCGATGGTTCTGAATGCCGGTTTTTCCAGGGGTCTGACCACTACATGGTAGGGAATCCGTCTGAGGATCAGGTTGGGAAGGATACTGATCCCAAGTCCCTGCTCGATCATGGACATGATGGCATAATCATCCCAGGTTGTAAATTTGATCTCCGGATTCAGGTGATTCTTGGTAAAAATCTCCGTAACCTCAGACTTGCCGCCTTTTTCGAGGAACATAAAAGGATCCTCCTCCAGTGCTTTCATTGGAAAAGTCTCCCTGGCTGCCAGAGGGTGGTTCTCCGGGATCACAGCCATCAGCTCATCTGTCTCAAGTTCCACGGTATCATACCCTGCCCTTGTGGGAAGGATCAGAAAACCACAGTCGATCCTGCCCTCCTCGATCCATGCCTCGATCTCTGTATAATCTCCCAGCAGGATCTCATAGGAGATATTGGGGTAATCCTTCTGAAATTTCTTAATGATCCTTGGAAGCCAGTTGGTAGCTACACTGGAAACTGTTCCGATCCGGATCAGTCCGGACTGGATGCCGTTAAGGTCATCCACCTGCTCCTGCAGCCTGTAATATTCGTTGCACAGGTTCCTGGCATAGGGAAGAAGCCTGGTTCCCTCCGAGGTAAGCCGCACACCATTGCGGTCACGTTCAAGAAGATTGATCTTCCAGTCTTTCTCAAGATCTGAGATCATACGGCTGATCCCTGACTGGGAATAACTTAAAGCCTGCCCTGCCCTTGAAAAACTTCCCAGCTCCACAGTCTTCACAAAGGCCAGATATTTCTGTAAATTTGCGTCGATCATCTATTTATTGTCCTTATTATATCTATGATATTTTGTCAACGAAATGATTATATCATATCTTATATTGTAATAACACAAAATCCTGATAAAACAGATATTTTCATTACACTCCCTGCTCCTGTTCCCCACATGAAAATTTTCATATTCCGGACTTTGCCCCGGACCTGGAGATTCCGCCCCGGACCTGAGGATTTTTATTTATTGACAATTACACTATTTTATATTATAATGATTTAAAATTTTTGTAGACATTCACCAAAATGCAATGACAGGGAGTAGTACATAGTTTTCAGATGCCCAGAGAGAGGATGGCCGGTGAGAATCCCCGTGACGTAACTATGGAAGTAGCCTTCGAGCAGTGGACTGAACCGTGATCTTTCACACAGTAGGCTCCAACGTGATTCCCACGTTACAGGGAAGCAGTATGAACTTATCGTACTGGCCGAGTGCAGAGTTTTTCTCTGAAATCAGGTGGTACCGCGGAATCATCCGTCCTGAGCGTATAATCGCTCAGGATTTTTTTTTCGTCTGCATCACCATATTCCAACAAGGAGGTAGAACACCATATGAAACAGATCTCAGGAAACAAGTTACTGGTAAAAGCATTAAAAGAAGAAGGTGTGGAAGTACTGTTCGGTTATCCCGGCGCATGTACCATCGACATCAGCGATGAATTATATAAACAGGACGATATCGACATTGTCCTCCCAAGACATGAGCAGGCTCTTGTCCACGAGGCAGATGCCTATGCAAGAACAACCGGAAAGGTAGGTGTATGCCTGGTTACAAGCGGTCCCGGAGCAACCAACCTGGTTACAGGACTTGCCACAGCCAACTATGACAGTGTTCCTCTTGTATGCTTTACCGGACAGGTTGCAAGACATCTGATCGGAAACGATGCTTTTCAGGAGGTTGATATCGTAGGTATCACAAGAAGCATCACAAAATACGGTGTCACAGTAAGAAACCGTGAGGATCTTGGCCGTATCATCAAGGAAGCTTTTTATATTGCACGCACAGGCCGCCCCGGACCGGTTCTTATTGACCTTCCAAAGGACGTTATGGCAGAGCTTGGAAGTGCTGAATATCCAAAGAATGTCAACATCCGTGGCTACAAACCAAACACCAGCGTCCATATCGGTCAGTTGAAACGTGCCCTCAAGATGCTCCAGAAAGCGAAAAAACCCCTCTTTCTGGCAGGTGGCGGTGTGAACATCTCCCACGCACAGAAGATCTTTACCCAGGTGGTAGAAAAGACCCATGTTCCGGTTGTTACCACAGTTATGGGCCGTGGTGCCATCTCCACAAAGAATCCGTTTTTTATCGGAAACCTTGGTATGCATGGTGCCTATGCGGCAAACATGGCAGTCAATGAATGTGATCTTCTGTTTTCCATCGGAACACGTTTCAATGACCGTATCACAGGCAAGCTTCATGAGTTTGCACCACACGCGCAGATCGTGCACATTGATATCGACACTGCTTCCATTTCCAGGAACATCCATGTTGATATTCCCATTGTTGCCGATGCAAAGGAAGCCATCACAAAAATGGCTGACTATGTAGAAGACTGCGACACAGACAAATGGCTGAAGCAGATACAGCAATGGAAAGAAGAACATCCTCTTACCATGAAAGACCGTGGCATGATGGGGCCTCTTGATATCATCGGTGAGATCAACCGTCAGTTTGACAAAGCCATCCTTGTCACAGATGTAGGCCAGCATCAGATGCTTGTAAGTCAGTATGCAGACATCACAGAAAACCGTCAGCTTATCATGTCCGGTGGACTTGGAACCATGGGCTACGGGCTTCCGGGAGCTATCGGCGCAAAGATCGGCAATCCGGACACTCCTGTCATCTCCGTATCCGGTGACGGTGGTATGCAGATGAATATTCAGGAACTTGCAACCGCAGTTCTTGAAGAGCTTCCTGTCATCTGCTGTATCTTCAATAATGAATATCTTGGAATGGTACGCCAGTGGCAGAAGCTTTTCTACGGAAAACGCTACTCCATGACCAATCTTAAGGCCGGCGCACTCTCCCGCCGAACAGATGGCCAGGAATATCCGGAATACACACCGGATTTCATCCGCCTTGCAGAAAGTTATGGTGCAAAAGGTATCCGCGTCACAGAAAAAGACCAGATCGCCGCTGCCTTTGAGGAAGCAAAGAAAAATACAAAAACTCCTACGATCATCGAATTTATCATTGATCCGGAGGAAATGGTTTACCCGATGGTGAAGCCGGGCGGAACTCTGGCTGACCTGATCATGGATTGTTAGGAGGAAATGAATCATGGATAAAGGAATGAAAAAAAGATGGATCTCTCTCTATGTTGAAAACCAGGTTGGTGTTCTCTCCAAAATTTCCGGCCTTTTTTCCGGAAAGTCCTATAATCTGGACAGTCTTACTGTTGGAACCACTGAGGATCCCACAGTTTCCAGAATGACTATCGCCACAGTCAGTGATGACGAAACTTTTGAGCAGATCAAGAAACAGCTCAACCGTATGATCGAAGTTATCAAAGTCATTGACTTCACAGATGTGTTTGTAAGAATGAAAGAGATCCTTTATATCAAAGTCAGGGACTGCTCCTCCTCTGACAAGGTAGAGCTTTTCCAGATTGCTGAGACCTTCAAGGCCCGTGTCATTGACTATGGCAAGGACAGCCTGCTCCTGGAATTTGTCCAGACTGCAACCAAGAACGATGCTGTTGTAAAACTTATCAAGGATGAGTTCAAAAATATCGAAGTTGTCCGTGGTGGAAGTGTTGGTATTGAATCCATCAGCATGATGGAACGGTAGAACATATTTAAAAAAGGCAGGAGCACATCAATGTCCGCTCCTGCCTTTATTATGTAAAGCGGCTATTCCAATTCCGCTTTTGCTTAACTATATCCTACCAGATCCCACTCTCCACAGCGGCTCTCTCGATTCCAAGGCCTTTCATGTATCTTTCCATGAAAGCATTAAATCCCTTCACACCTTCCTCTTTCGGCGCAAGAGTGCTGCCTTCATTTCCCATGAAAACGTTTTTGTCAAGGTAATCTGCCAGGGATTCTCCCTCTTTCTTATGGATCAGATAGGATGCCAGGATCGCAATGCCCCAGGCACCTCCCTCTCCTGCTGTTGACATGACAGATACCGGCGCATTCACCGCATCTGCAAGGATCTGCTGGCCAACGCCTTCTGTCTTGAAAAGGCCGCCATGTCCAAGAAGCTTGTCAATCTTTACATGCTCCTGGTTAAGAAGGATATCAAGTCCAACCCGCATGGCACCAAGACAGGTATACAGATTATTTCTCATAAAGTTGGCAAGTGTGAATTTACTTTCCGGAGAACGTACAAACAGTGGTCTTCCCTCTTCAAAGCCTGTCATATGCTCCCCTGAGAAATAGCAGTAGGAAAGAAGTCCTCCGCAGTCCGGATCTCCCTCCAGCGCCTTGTTGTAAAGAGTTCCAAACAGCCTGTTCATATCCACTTCCATTCCCATGGCCTGTGCAAATTCCTTAAATACATTCACCCAGGCATTCAGGTCTGAAGTACAGTTGTTGGAATGAGCCATTGCCACCGGATCTCCTGCCGGTGTTGTCACCATATCGATCTCCTTATACGGCTTTGACAGTGCTTTTTCCAGGACGATCATGGCAAACACAGAGGTTCCTGCGGAAACATTTCCGGTACACTGGCGCACACTGTTTGTTGCAACCATACCGGTTCCTGCGTCTCCCTCAGGCGGACACATGGGGATTCCCCCTTTCAGTTTTCCGCTTACATCCAGAAGCTTCGCGCCCTCCTCGGTAAGCACGCCTGCATCCTGTCCTGCCACCATGACCTGTGGCATGATATCACGGAATTTCCACGGGAATCCGTAAGGAGCCACCAGCTCATCAAACTTCTGTACCATCTCTTCATTGTAATCCATGGTGGTGCTGTCGATCGGGAACATACCTGCCGCATCACCGATCCCAAGAACTCTTTTTCCTGTAAGCTTCCAGTGTACATAGGCTTCCAGAGTTGTGATATAGTCAATATCCTTTACATGCTCCTCACCATTTAAGATTGCCTGATAAAGGTGGGCAATGCTCCATCTCTGGGGAATATTATAATGGAAAAGCTCTCCAAGCCTGGCTGCCGCCTCACCGGTGATATTATTTCTCCAGGTACGGAAAGGAACCAGAAGCTCTCCCGCCTTGTTAAAAGGCATGTAACCATGCATCATGGCGCTGACACCAAAAGCCCCCACACTGGTCAGCTCCACGCCGTATTTATCCTTCACATCCTGTGCCATTGCCTGGTAGCTTCCCTGAAGCCCCTTCCAGATCTCCTCAAGACTGTAGGTCCAGATTCCGTCCACATACTGGTTTTCCCACTCATAGCCGCCGGACGCGACAGGCTGGTTCCTGTCATCTACAAGAACTGCCTTGATCCTGGTGGAACCAAACTCAATGCCAAGTGCTGTCCTGTTTTCCAGGATCGCTGTTTTTGTCTCATTTAAACCCATTGTAAAATCCTCCTGTTCCGGGGCTTCCCCATATCCCCTGTAAAACTGAAATTTTATATGCTTTCATATGCTATTGCCGCAGCCTTCACAAAAGCCCCGAAAAGCTTCCTGCTGTCTTCATGCTCCGGCTTAAAAAATTCCGGATGCCACTGCACAGCCCATACAAACTTCTTCTCCGGCATGCAGACAGCCTCCACCAGCCCGTCTGTTGCCCTCGCCATAACCGAAAGGCCAGGTGCCAGCTTCTTCACAGCCTGATGGTGGCAACTGTTTACCTGTGTCCTGTTTTTCCCAAGAAGACTGTAAAGCGGCGAAGCTTCCATGATCTCCACCTCATGTACAGGCTCATGATAGGGCGGTTTCTGTCTGTGTGTAAGCTCTGAGGGATGCTCGGTGGGAATATCCTGATAAAGAGACCCTCCCAGATATACATTCAGAAACTGCATTCCCCTGCAGATCCCGAAAACCGCCTTGTTCTGTTCAAGTGCTGCCTTCATAAGAGACACTGCCATCTCATCCCGCTCCGGACAGCATGCTGCACATCCGGGACTTTTTTCTTCCCCGTAAAGTCCCGGGAACACATCATGTCCTCCTGTAAAAAGAAATCCGTCGCACTGCCTGATAAGCTGGCGGATAATATCTTCATCCCCGGTAAGAGGCAGCATAACAGGTATTCCCCCTGCTTCCTGGATTCCTTTCATATAGCCGGGCAGCATCCAGTAGCTGTCCTTTGCTTCATCATATAACGGCGTAAGACCGATCACCGGTTTTTTCATAAATTCCTCCAATAGTCTGGTTGTTTTTGCATACTCTTTTTTATTTCTTTGACAAAAAATGCTTGAGAAATACATACATTACAATAATAAACGCACTGACATACCCCAGTGCTCCCAGTGCGGGGATTCCCCACAGCTTCGGTTTCATATCTGTGGTACAGATAATACTGGAACTTATGAGAAGTGCCATGACCCACAGCCCCATGACAATGTTGCGGATCAGTCTGCGAAGAAGCCAGGCCAGGTCATCTGAAGCATGAAGATCCAGATTGATCTTTGTCTGCCCTTTCATGCTTCCCTGGAGAAAATCTGCCATAAGAGACGGGATATCCACAGCCTTTTTCAGGGAGCGTATCAGGTTCTTCCCATCGGATTTCAGCTCTTTTTTCCAGTTTCCGTCAGAAAAAAACTGCCCTTTGATCCTGGCTGCCGCGATCTGAGCCATATTGATCTCAGGGCTGATCTCCGCCAGTACACCCTCCACATGGGTCAGTCCTCTGGCAAGCATAGTCAGTCCGTGAGGCATCATAATGTGATTCTCCTTCATAACCTCCATAAGATCTACCATGACCTCAGCCACATCAATATTTCCCATGTCAGCAGTTCCGTATTTTTCCATCAGAGTACGGATATCCTCAAAAAGCTGGCTCTGATCCGGTTTTCCCTTAAAATCTCCAAGCGCCAGCACTGCATCCTGGATCTTGCCGATATCATTAAATGCCACGCCCTCAATAGCTTCACCTATCAGATGACGGTCTCGCTCTGTAAGCCGGCCCATCATTCCCATATCGATCCAGACGATCTTGCCCTCCTGGATCCGCACATTCCCCGGGTGAGGATCTGCATGGAAAAATCCATCATCCATCACCTGTCTGATAAAATTGTCCACATACTTGGCTCCGATCTCGTTTAAATCGTAACCGTTCTTTATAAGGTTCAGCTTGTCATTGATGGCAAAACCGTCGATATATTCCATGACCAGCACATGGGGAGAGATATACTCCCGGTAAAGGACAGGAACTTTGACAAAAGCCACTCCTTTGTTTTTTTTGGCAAATTCTGCCATGTTTGCAGCTTCTGTGAGAAAGTTCATCTCCTCCTGGGTCACAGTCCACAGCTCACTTAAGACCATGTTCAGATCAACCATGCCCTTAATGCTTACAGGTGGCATCAGTTTCACCGCCTTATGCATCAGACCGATATCCCTGGCCATAGTCTCATAGATGCCTTTTCTCTGAACCTTGATGACTACTTCCTCCCCGGATTTCAGTCTGGCCCTGTGAACCTGGGCAATGGACGCTGATCCCAGCGGTTCCCTGGATATCTCGCTGAATTCCTCCTGCCAGGGACATCCCATGGATTCCTCCAGAACCTCCTCCACCTCCGCAAAAGGCATGGGCGGCACATCAGAGCAAAGCTTCATCAGCTCATCACAGTATCTCTTTGGAAGGATATCCGAGCGCAGTGACATGATCTGTCCAAGCTTGATATAGGTAGGCCCTAAGTCCTCCAGGATCAGACGCAGCTTCTCCGGGGAAACTCCTCTGGTGATCTCATGCTTTCGGAGGACAGCCGTGATCTCTTTCAGCCGTTCTCCATATCTGTTTTTCTTTTTATCTTCCCTGGATCTTTCACTCATCATAAACTCCCGTAAAAACATCAGGCCCTGTGCTTTCCACACAGGACCTGATTCCTGATTCATTTTTATTTATTCTACCGGGATCTCCACGGATTTCTCTTCTGATGAAGTCTCCTGGATCTCTTCCCCTTCTGTCTCCTCTGCAGGTGCTTCACTCCCGGTTTCCTCTGCTTCTGCCTCCTCTTCCTTCTCCGGCTCTTTCTCTGCTGCCTGCAGGCTCTCGATCTGTGCCTTCAGTGCCTTTAACTGCTCCGGTGTCATTTTGGAAAGGCTGTCCCTGATCTCATCCTGTGCTGCCTTCTTCGCCGCATTCTCCTTCACGGAATCTGCTGCGCTCTTAACTGTAGACTTAATGTTGTGCTTCAGCTCCTGGTTGAGAACCTTACCCTGCTCAACAGTAAGCTCCCCCTTCTTCACCAGCTCATCCAGGATCTCCTTTGATTTCTCAGCAGTCACTGCTGCTGTTCCGATACCTGCCAGTAAGATCTTCTTAAGTCCGTCTCCTAATTCCATATGTCATTCTCCTTTCATATAAAGGCAATACTCCTCTATCAGAGCCCCAGAAAAGCAAGTCCCCTGGGTACAAAAATGATCAGTCCGATAACTGCCGCCATGATCGCTGCTATAAGCACAGCTCCTGCCGCAGTGTCCTTGGCAACTTTTGCAAGAGGTTTCCTCTCCTCCGTCACCAGATCGACCACAGACTCCACAGCCGTGTTCACAAGCTCCAGTGCCATCACCAATCCGAACAGTCCCAGACAGATACACCATTCTGTCACCGACAGTCCCAGGATCAGTCCGGCGATCACTACCAGAACTGCTGCAGTACAGTGTATCTTCATGTTCCTCTCATTTCTGATACAGGTAAAAATTCCCTCAAAGGCATAGCCAAAGCTTTTGTACAATGGTGCTTTCTTCCTGCCTGCCATTCGTATCACCTGATTTCCTGTGCGACTTTTCTTTTGCACATAAGCTTTTTGTGAATCTATTATAGCAAATCTCTGACAATATTTCCAGTATTCCCTTTGTAAAACGACATATATTATTCTACATTTTTCAGAGCCTCATCCATTGGGATCCTCCGGATCTTTCTGTATTCCAGAACTGCCACCACCCCATAGGTAAGAATTCCTGCTGCAAACATCTCCATATAAATTTTCGGGTCTACCCACAAAGTGATCCATCCGGAAATGCTGGACAGCATCATCTCACGGAAAAGTACCTCCATAACTTCACTTTCAATGGGGAAACTTAAAAGAATACACAATACGACCACCAGGGATGTGGACATGATATAAAGCCTGCTGATCTCTCCGTCTGTATATCCCAGGATCTTGGTCATGGAAATGGCCTGGGTATTTTTCTCAATAATGATCTTTGAAAGGAGATAGATCAGAACCATAAAGATCAGCATGGCAAATCCGTTCACAAGCCCCATCATGCTTCCCATAGACACATCAAGCTGCCTTGATATCTTTGTCAGGGCATCCAGATCCACTACAGAACCGATATATCTGCTGTCAATATCCGTGATCTCCGAATTGGAAAAATAACCGCTGAAATATTCATCCCCAAGGTCAAAGGTGCTGTTAAGGTCTGCCTGATCCATAAACACACATAAACCTGCTGTATAGTTATAGATTCCCGCAACCCTGAAGCTGTATTCATCTTTCTCATATTTTTCCTTCAGGGTGATGGTATCCCCCTCCTTAATACGGAACTTATCTGCATAGGCACTGGAAATATATACGCCATCGCCCTTAAGATCTGCTGTGATATATTTGCTGTCCGGCTCCACACCATAGAGAAGGACTTCCTCACTTTTATATTTTCCAGGCAGTGTATTCAGGGAATAGGCGGAAAATTTCTCCGCATCCTCATTATCGGTTCTTGTTCCCAGATAATATTCCAGAAGCTCAAACATTCCTTCCATCTTGTTTCCGGAAACCGCACTTGTGGGCACAGACATCATATACTGGTATTTTGCCAGCATGTTATCCTGGATCTCCATCTGATAATGACTCAGCGCCGAGGGAAGCAGAAGTCCGAAAAACAGCAGCAGATTTGCAAACAATATCCCAATAAACAACACAATATAGTTGCTCATGTTCTGAAAGATCACCCTGAGACGAAACCTGGCGAAAACAGGGATCGCAGGGCTTAAATACATGGCTCTTTTCTGTTTTTTTCCGGAAAGATCTCTTCTTAAGAACTTAAGTGGTGCCAGCCTCAGCCTGTAGCGCAGCACACCATAATTGATCACCAGCATGATCACAACAGGCACTATCGTAGTCAGGATAAAAGCTTCCCCGTTCCATACTGTCACATAGGTTGGAAGACTGTAGCTTCCGTAATACATTCCCGCGCACACATCTTTAAATACAGTATATCCCAGGATGTTTCCGATGATCGCCCCCATCAGGGTAACAAGGATCGGAAGTGCCATATAGTGGGAAACCAGCTCCTTTTTGGTATATCCTGAAGCCCGAAGTGTTCCGATCACACCGGCTTCCCTGCGGATGGTATTGCTGATGGTGATGCCAAAAACAAAAGCCATGATCACAATAACAATATACAGGAGCATAATGATCATTGCCTTATCTCCTCCCATATCATCTCCGGTAAAGTGAATGGCCTGATTGAGATACTGAGGCACAAAATCCTCCAGTGTGACGACTTCTCCCATGTCCTCCATAAGAGCCTCTGACATTTCTTTTTCCTGCTTTTCCATCTCAGGCTTATTATCATAGATCCAGGAATAATCATACTGGATAAGATCCTGCTCCAGGGAATCGAATTCATCCGGTGTCACCACACCCACACCGAATTTAATGGAGTCAAACATGGAATCATTGTTGTTCTGAAACAGTGCGCTGTAATCAGACAACGCCACAAAGCCTGTAACCTTCCAGGTCTTTTTGCCTTTTGTCAGGGTATCTCCCACACTGATCCCATTATTATCCGCATACATACGGTCAATGGCGATCTCATCTGTTTTCTTTGGAAATTCCCCCTTCATCAGGCATACTTTGTTCACTTTTTCACGGTTTTTGAACATACGCATGGTACTGCCGTTATCCAGAGACTCTTCTATGTAAAAGTTCTCATAAATGGTCACTCCGGATTTTTCGATCTCCTCCCGCTGGCTTTTGTATATTTTGTCCCTGAGCCGGAAATTCCCGTCTTCAATATTATAGTCCGAAAAACTGTTATTATATGCGATCAGCATACTGCCGTCAGCCACAAGAAATCCGGACACAAATCCGATGGTCGCAACCATAAGGAAAAATACTACCACATATTTTCCAATCTCATCTTTCAGCTCTCTTAAGATACGTTTTCGTAAAGGATTTTTCATAGCTTCCCCCTTACCATTCCAGTTCTGCTGCCGGAATTTTGCGGTCATTTCTGTAATTCTTCCGGATCATGCCGTCACGAAGCTTCACAACCCTGTCTGCCATATCCTTGATGGCATCATTATGTGTGACCATGACAATTGTATTTCCATACTTCTGGTTTACAGTTTCAATAAGCTTGAGGATTTCTTTGGAAGTATTGTAATCCAGCGCTCCTGTAGGCTCATCGCAGAGAAGGATATCCGGATTTTTTACGATTGCACGGCCGATGGCTGTCCTCTGCTGCTGACCGCCGGAAAGCTGATTTGGGAGCTTTCCCTGATGTTCATAAATTCCCAGAGTATGCAGAAGCTCATCCACATCCAGTGGCCTGTCACTTAAGTAGGCACCTACCTCCACATTTTCCCGGACTGTAAGATTGGGGATCAGATTGTACATCTGAAAAATATATCCCAGATGATTCCTTCTGTACATGGAAAGTTTCTTTTCTTTCATATCCTCAAGACGCTCTCCGTCGATGGTGATGCTTCCCTCATCTGCGCTGTCGATTCCCCCGATAATGTTGAGAAGAGTAGATTTTCCGGAACCGGAAGGTCCCAGAAGAACACAAAACTCCCCTTTTTCAATTTCCAGATCCAGACCTTTCAGTACTTCCACATGGCTGTCTCCCTGGCCAAACGATTTTTTAATTCCTTTTATTTCCAGAAACATAAATCTGCTCCTTTTTCTTTATTTTATATTTATGTTAGTTTAATAAAACTAACTTGTCAAGGTTCTAAACCGTTTTCGTAAAGTTTCGCAGATTCTTTTTCAAAAGCTGCACTCTACACCCACAGCCGACAGCCGGGCAGGAATCCTTTTCTTGCCAAATCTTTCAAAAAAGTATATA
>Ga0129312_1001067_pt1 | contig 17718 bp, 14 predicted proteins | sample O827metagenome_FD_94434 | JGI IMG/M metagenome (GOLD analysis project Ga0129312, IMG submission 94434) | Orangutan group fecal microbial communities from Wisconsin, USA - O827 metagenome | ecosystem: Host-associated > Mammals > Digestive system > Large intestine > Fecal | place: USA: Wisconsin... | reverse complement strand
TACATTACACAGAAGAAACATATGTTTATTTGAAAGATTGTGTGGAAAATTATATGAAAGAGAAATCTATAAGAGGCAATCAAGATAAATATGAACAATTGAGGTTAAATTTATTTGTTAAGAGAGAAGTGTTACAGAGGAAATAGCATGATAGAATGGCTTTTTTTGGATGTCGATGGGACATTAACTGATGGGAAAATATATATCGGAAATAATGGAGAAATTTTTAAAGCATTTTCGGTAAAAGATGGTTGTGGATTATCTGATATTTTGCCTAAATATAATATTAAACCAGTTATTATAACCGCAAGAGAATCACCAATTGTTACTCAAAGGTGTAAGGAGTTAAAAATAGAATATGTTTTCCAAGGATGTAGGAAGAAGAAGGACAAGATTCTTGATTTCTGTTGTGAACAGGGATTATATTTAATGGAAAATGGGAAAATGCCACATATAGCATATATGGGGGATGATATATTAGACTTAGAGTGTATCCAAATTGCACAAGTTAGTGGTTGTCCTTTAGATGCGGTTGATGAAGTTAAATACGTTGTTGACTATGTGACTAAATATAAAGCAGGAGAAGGTGCAGTTAGGGATTTTATAGAATTTCTTGTAAAAGGATATAAAAACATAACAACAAAAAATAATTTTGATAATTATGGATTGTAACTTTTATAAACTCATTACTCCCTGTGCTAGAGTAGGTGATCAAAATAACTGGAATTATTTTGAACTGTTATAAAAGATAAATTTGATGTGATGGATAATTGGAACAGGGGGGGTCAATTAGAAACTGTAATTACATATAAGATGATGATACTGTTGCGTTGTTTTACCAATGATCTGCATAGTGATTAGAAAAAAGTTGAATATGTGAGAGGATTGAAATAGGAATATCGACTGAGCTGGGAATCAGAATGATGCCAATTAGTTGTCTGAGCTGGAAGAGATAGATCCGATTATAAATGCGGTATTGAATGACAAGGAGATGTGGGGCGTGTCCGCAGAGCCCAAAAACAGATTTTGGATAAACAGAAGCACCCCACACAATATAGTGTGGGGCACATGGATAATACTTAATTCGTTTGTTTAGGCAAGTCACCGTATAATCGTTTGTATTCGGCAATTATGGCATCTTGGTCGGCAATGGTTTCATCGCGATCAGCAATTTGAGTAGTGAGGATATCGCATTTTCGGATAGCCTCAAAATATGCATCTGTGCGGCATTTCAGTACAGGTTCTGTCATATCATACACCTCCTGACATAGTTGTTTATTACGATAAGAAATGCGTAGCATGGATTTTTGCAGAAGTTCGAGAATGAGATTTTTTTCCATCTCAGAAAGAAATCCTGCGGCAACCTCATCTTCTAAAACTATTATAGTTTCCTGAAAAAAGGAAGTCAATTCCTCTTTGGATTTTTGTACGGATTTTTGAAACTGCTGTTGTGTATCGGGAGATCCAGAAGATGTTATCTTGCGGTCCGAGGGAATATGTCTGCGAAAACGAATCGGGAGAAATGGGATGAGCAGACATAGATGCTTTTCTTTGATCTCAGATAATGTATAGGATTGGACTTTTACCGTCGGGACTTTGTATTCGTGGATACTGCCATCTTGGAATATGATCTGGCAGGTTAAGTATGCGGGAATTCGTTTGGTACCCTGTAGAAACAGGACGGCTGATCTGGGAAATTGGAGGATCAGTTTGGAGTCATTTGGATCTGTGCGATAGTTGAGCGCTGCATGGACATCATATTCGAACATGCGGATTGTTATCAGTCCGTGGTATGTAATCTCACATTCAAAATGATAGATATCGGTATCATTGACACAGAATGTCAGATCTGCTTTGATTGTTGAGATCTCTTTGGTATCGGATCGTTCCACCGAGTATTCAGTGGAAAGCGGAACAATCTTTGAATCGGCAGGGTATTTTTTACCATAGATCTCGTAGATGAGTGGAAACAGCAGTTGGGGAGAGGTGTAGGTGATCTTTTTTATGATCAGATCCCATAGCTGTGCTTCTGTGGAGATCTCGTCAGGTAAACCATTTTTGCGGATGAGTTCTTCAATGTCTGAGTGGTGAAGTTGATAAGTGTGCCGTGTATTGGCCATACAATTCCTCCTTTGGATAGTTTGTAAAGCAGTTTTTTGAAAAAATGGCGAACTGCCAGGGATTTTTACGAAAAAGGGTAAAAAAGAAAATATTATGTGGACAAGCATATCATAGATATACCGTAGATACAATCGAACATTTTATAAAAAAAGTATAAAGCGCTCCGCTAGAATTTTGCGAGAAATTTTATTCGCCGGAGACATATAGAACTGGGGTGATCGATTTGAAACAGCAATTACATACATACAAGGTGACGATACCATTGCGCTATTATACCTATGATCTGCATAGCGACCAGAAGGATTCTGAATATGTGATGGGCTTGAAACAGGATATCGACTGGGATGTGGATCTGACGGTTGAGGAACCGATACCGGATACGGATCAGCTGTTCCGGCAGCAGGAGAAGGTGCATTTTTGTCTGTCGTGTCAGAACGATCAGGATAATGAGCAGATACCGGAAGATCATTTTGTTGCAGAGATCACGAACATTGTTGCGCATGATCGGGATGAAGCACGTGCATTTGTGAAGCCTTATCTATATAGGATATGCAGAACACTCAGTTTTTTCCTGAGCCGGCATAACTGCAATAAACACAGCTACCAGCCACGCGTAGAGACGGATATGGAGCATGCGACGTGGGATGAAGCAGTGTATGAGCCATTTGATCAGCTGCTTCATACACAGGATGACACCGTAGAGACGATGTGGATAGATGGTAAGAAATATCAGGTGATCACGGTCGAGATGGCGCCGATCACGATTTCGACAAGTGTCTACTCGAAGATCTTTGGGAAAATGCCGGTCGATGATTTCCTGTCATATGCGGCGTGTACGGATGCTGATCTGAATTATATGTTAGACGAGTTTTATCTGGCGTTGGGACAGGAGAACCGCTACAGCAAATTCTTTCATCTGTTTTCCATCATTGAATTTGTTGAGAAGCGGTATGAGGATCAGAATGGTGCCAATCGGTTATTTGAGCCGGAACAGGCAGATGCGATCATGGATGCGGTGCTGGATTGCCCGGTATTGGATGATAAGGAGAAGCGGGATCGCGTCCGCGGAGCCTTCAAACAGGTTCTGGGTAATCTCACGGACATTGGCAGAAAAGAGAAGCTCGTCAATATACTTCACTGGATGGGTATTGAGAGGATCGAGAACTGCGGAACGCAATTTGTCATTGATAACAAGATGATCGGACAGCTCATTTATCTGCGCAATAAATGTTATCATGGGGATCGCCAGAATGATGATCAGGCATATGTAGATGTGGATCTGGCGGTGACGCAGTTGATGTATATATGTGAACGTATTATTGTGGCACAGATAGAAGCACCCCGCATGGAGTAGTGTGGGGCATACATATTTCACATCATAGGAGAACGAGTAGATATCATGAGAAATGAATTATACCGGATATTAGTCAATAAACATCAGGGAATTTGTTATCGTTATCACAAACTGCATGATGGATCTACGGGTATGCTCAAGGTATTGTCTTGGGCATATTTGTTATGGTTGAATTTCGCGTATTACGTGTTGTTCTGCAGATTTTTAGGAAATGTTCCACAGATGGAGTTATACGAGAAAAAGAGATTGAATGTCAGCATGAGTGAGTCTGAGGCCTATCAGCAGGATCGGGCATTTATCTCGGTGGATGAGTTTGTTGAAAAGGTCAGAGATTATGATGTGATATCGTTTGATATTTTTGATACGTTGATCTTTCGACCGCTTTCGGTGCCGACGGATGTGTTTTATCTGATCGCAGAGCGCTTTGATCTGTTGGATTTTAAGAATATTCGTACATTTGCTGAGTGGGATTCGCGTATGCGATGCCAGCGGAAGAACGGTCATATGGAGATTGACCTGAGACAGATCTGGGAGTATCTGGAGCGGGAGATCGGATTGGATGCATCCGAGGGAATGCGTGTGGAGTGTGAGATTGAGCAGGCGTTGTGTTATGCCAATCCTTTTATGTTAGAAGTATGGAAACGGTTGCAGTCGATTGGGAAAAAGATGATTATTGTGTCGGATATGTATCTCCCAAAATCATGTATCGGGGAGATCTTAAGCCATGCCGGATACACGGGCGCAGAGCGGATCTATCTATCGAATGAATACGGTGAGAGCAAGGCTGATGGCCGGTTGTACCGGAGAGTGATAGAAGATCTCTATCAGGTTGATACAGACGATGGCATGAGATCTGGAGATAATATTTCCGGAAGACGGGCGGTTGTGAATCATAATCCAAATGGGTTTTCAATCGTTCATATTGGAGATAATCCTCATAGTGACCATAATATGGCCAGAGGTTATGGGCTGGATGTATTACCGTATCAAAATGTCAATAAAAATATGTTGCTATATCGTTCTATGGATATGTCATATCTGATAGGCAGTGCTTATCGTGGCCTGGTGTCAGGCCATCTGTATAATGGACTGCATTCATTTAGTGTGGATTATGAATATGGATATCTCTATGGTGGTCTGTTTGTGGTCGGATACTGCCACTTTATCCATCAGTATTATGAGTCGCACCGGTTGGACAAGGTGTTATTTTTGTCACGTGACGGTGATATTTTGCAGCAGGTTTACCGGAAGATGTATCCGGAAGATGAGACAGAATATGTATATTGGTCGAGAAAAGCTGCGACCAAGCTGATGGCGGATGAGGACCGGCATGATTACTTCCGAAGATTTATTTATCACAAAATGAATCAGAAGATTACGATCCGGGAGATCCTTCATTCAATGGAGTTAGAAGATCTGATTGCAGAGCTGCCTGATTGGAAAAATATATGGAATCGCAGAGCGTATCGATATCAGAAAGAGAGTGAAAGAGAAAAGCATTTTGTTGATCTGAAACAATCCGATGATCTGACCGATAAGAATGCGTACCTTCTGAACCGGTTCATTCAGGAAAAATGGGAGTGTGTGATCAGGCATTATTCCAACCAGCAGTTCGCAGCGGAGAAGTATTACCGGCAGATCCTGTCAGGCTGTGCCAGAGTCGCTGCAGTGGATATCGGCTGGGCCGGGAGCGGTGCGTTGGCGCTGTCGCATCTGACACAAAAGGTATGGGGGATCGACTGTGAGATCACAGGGATTATAGCCGGAACGAACACGATACATAATGCGGAGCCGGATGCGGCTGAGCCTTTTTTACAGGATGGAAGACTGGTGTCTTATCTGTATTCTTCGCAGATGAACCGGGATCTGTTGAAAAAGCACGATCCCAATAAGGATTATAATGTTTTCTGGGAATTATTGCTGTCATCGCCGACGCCGACATTTCAGGGGTTCTACGACGGCAGGCGGGAGCCAGACCGGGAATCAGTCTATATGGATAATCTTGATATCACGCTGGAGTTTGGCAAGTATGATCATAATCCGGATGGAATCCGCCAAATTCAAACAGGGATCCTCGATTTCGCCGATCAGTATCTGGAGCATTTTAGAAGCTTCCCGTATATGTTCCATATCAGTGGCAGGGATGCGTATGCGCCGATGCTGGTGGCTGCCAGCCATAATGAGAGATATCTCAGGATGATCGAGCGCAGATACGATCTGGAGATTGGTGTGGATTAATTATATTTCAAATTGTATTTTAAATATGTATCCGCTATACTATATATGTATGTAGTATAGTGGATTTTTAATATATCTGGAGGCAGTATGGATCATTCAAAAGTGATATTCGGTAACGTGATCAGTGATCGCGCATATCAAAAAGCAGTAAAGTCTCAAAAAAAATATTATAAGAAATTCGGGGATGACAGTCAGGCGGATTATCCGGTCGTGATAGAGAAGAATCCATATATCGGGGACAGTCTCGGTGTCAACAACCTGCTGATCGGTGACCTGGAGCAGAACGCGCATTATGAAAAAGATGCGGATCATACGCCGCTGGAGTTCGACCGGGAAAAGGGATTGATCGTTGGAAATATACGAATGGGCTTCGGGCATTACCGGATCTCCATGGCGATCGCATCTGCGGCAAAGGCGATGGGATACGTCCCCTACTGGATGGATCTCAATGCATATGGACAGACAAGCTGTACCAAGGTTATCGGTGCGCAGAATGATCTGTATTCGCTCGGATCGCGCTTGTCGAAAAATCCTATTTTTAACAAACTGGTATGGGAGCCGATGAACTATGAGGGATTTCGCGCGCTGACTTATAACAGCAGCGATCAGAAAAATGCACAGATCATGGCGACGGTATTTAAAAATATCCCGAAGGATATTCCGGTGGTCGGTACACATGTGTGGCCGGCACAGGCAGCAGTGCACGCGGGCATGAAGTATGTGGTCAATGCGATACCGGATAACTGGCCGATGGCGCTCCATCTGGCAGAGGGCAGCATCCATACGATCCAGTGTCACCAGTCCTATATGGGATACCGTATCTTAAACGGCATGAATAAAAACAAGGTCAATCAGCCGATGCCTGCGGATAGTCTGATCTATACGGGACATTATATCGACCATGAACTGGTGACTAATATCGATGCGGATTGCGATGCACGTATCCGCAGGAAAGAGCAGCGTCAGCCGATGCGTTTCCTGCTCACGATCGGAGGAGCCGGAGCGCAAAAGGAGATCTTTGCACAGATCATACAGTATCTATTGCCTGCGATCAGGGAAAAACGTGCCGCGCTGTATGTAAATGTCGGAGATTACCGGAATGTATGGGATGACCTGATGCGGGAGATCCCTCAGATGAAAAAGGTCAGCCGGGAGCATTTTAATGACTGGAAGGATACGGAACGGTTTGCGGCGCGTGCGCTGGAAGAAGATGCGGATATTTACGGCATTCACGGATTCTGGCATGAGAATATATTTGAGGCAGTCTATTGTACGAATCTGTTGATGCGCAGCTGTGATGTGCTGGTCACGAAGCCGAGTGAACTGGCATTTTATCCGGTTCCCAAGCTCTTTATCAGGAGAGTCGGAAAGCATGAGATGTGGGGCGCGATCCATTCGGCAGAGATGGGTGACGGAACACTGGAATGCAGAGATATCCCGCATGTCCTGCAGATGATCGATCTGTTTATGAATGAGGATGTATTGCTGAAGGATATGTGCGAGAATATTAAAAAGAACCGGACGATCGGCCTGTATGACGGAGCATACAAGGTCGTGGAGCTGGCAATGAAAAAAGATAAATAGAGAGCAAATGGGGGAATGGAAAAATGAGATTAAAGGCCGGACAAAAGGCGGCATTCGGATTCGGTGCCTTTGGTAAAGATGTCGTGTATATGCTGATCTCTTCGTATCTGTTGTATTATTACAATGTGGTACTCGGCATGAGCAGCGTGTTCATCGGAACGGTGATGATGGCAGCACGTATTTTTGATGCGTTTAATGATCCGATCATGGGGATCGTGGTGGCGAAGACGCGCACCAGATGGGGCAGATTCCGTCCGTGGATACTGACGGGAACGGTGCTCAATGCGGTGACGATCTATGCACTCTATGCCGTACCGGAATCGATGAGCGGCGGAGTTCAGAGAACGTGGCTGACAGTCTTTTATTTTGCGTGGGGCATCACCTATACATTGATGGATATTCCGTTTTGGTCTATGATCCCTGCGATCACAGAGCCCGGCAAGGACAGGGAAGGGCTGAGTTCTCTGGCGCGTACCTGTGCAGGTATCGGAGATGCGATCCCGACGGTGTTGACGATGACGATCGTCCCGATCCTGAGCGCCAGTACAGAAGTCGCAGATTACCGGATCGGATTCCGCTACTGGGCGCTGATCGTTGCAGTCGTATTTGTGATCTCTGAGGCAGTGTGCGTATGGGCAGTACCGGAAAAGCCGGTCGAGAGTGATGCACCGGTCAGCGGAGTCGCAGATATGTTCCGCTCATTGTTCCGTAATGATCAGGCGATGACAGTCGTTGTGTCGATCGTGCTGGTGTATATGGCGATCAATATCTGCGGCAATCTGGTCTTATATTTCTTCCAGTTCGACGTTGGGAATGAAGGGGCATATTCGATCTTCGCGGCAGTTGCATTTGCGGCGCAGGTATTTGTCATGATGATCGTTCCGGCACTTCGCATGAAATTTACGAAGGCGCAGTTGTTTATCAGTGGTTTTATCGTACAGATCCTCGGATTTTTTGTGATCCTGCTGATGGCGTTCGGCGGCCTGTACACACCGCAGAACTGGTATATCCTGTGTGTACCGGGCATGATGATCTATCTGGGATACGGTATCCTGAATGTGATCATGACTGTATTTCTATCAGATTCGGTCGATTACGGGGAGTTGAAGAACGGTACCAGAGAGGAATCGGTGATCTTCTCCATGCAGACATTTACGGTCAAGCTGGCATCCGGCCTGGCTGTATTTCTGGCAGGACTGGTGATCGACTGGATCCATCTGGACAAGAATGCTGTGACCCAGACCACGGATACGCTCGTTGCGTTGCGGTTGTGGATGACGATACCTGCTGTGATCCTGCTGGTGATCGGAATCATAGTATTCCGGAAATGCTATCGTCTGGATGACGCGAAGATGGAGGAGATCAAACAGCAATTGGGAGAGAAGCGATGATCAGACAGTTTGGAGATACGTTTGTGCTCGATACCGATCACACGACTTATTGTTTCCGTAAGTTAGAGACCGGTCAGCTCGAGCATCTGTATTACGGAAGAAAGCTATATCTGACATGTGAACAGGACGCGGATGCACTCATGGAAAAGCATGCATTTGCGCCCGGAAATACTTGTATTTATGATCAGGAGCATCCGCAGTATTCGCTGGAGGATATGCGTCTGGAGATGTCTGCGTACGGCAAAGGTGATATCCGTGAGCCGTTTATCGGGATCCGGCATGCGGACGGAGGCGTGACCAGTGATTTTGTCTATGAGGCAGCAGGGATGAGTGATGAAAAAACGGCATTGGAGACACTGCCGTCTGCATATGATGAGCAGGGCGCGCAGGAACTGGTGATCACATTGCGGGATCGTAATTACCCACTCGTGCTGGAACTGCATTACAGCGTGTTCGCGGAGCATGATGTGATCGTGCGTTCATCAAAGCTAAAGAATGAGGGTACAGATCCCATCCGGCTGGAGCGTCTGATGAGTACACAGCTGGATTTTGAGACAAATGACTGGGTATTTACGACATTTACCGGTGGATGGGCGCGGGAGATGAACCGCACGGATACTGCGGTCACTGCCGGGCGGATCGTGAATGCTTCTTATACCGGCAGCTCTTCGAGCCGTGCCAATCCGTTTGTGATGCTGTCAAAGAGTACGACAACGGAGGATCAGGGTGATTGTATCGGGCTTAACCTGATCTACAGCGGCAACCATTATGAGGCCTGTGAGGTCAATTCCTTTGGAAAAATGCGTTTCGTCTCCGGTATCAACCCTGCATCGTTTGAATATCGGATCGGCGAGGGCGAAGTATTTGAAGTGCCCGAAGCGGTGATGACTTATTCTGCATCCGGGTATAACGGTATGAGCCGGCAGATGCATGGTTTTGTGCGTGAGTGCATTGTGCGCGGAAGCTGGAAACGGAAAGTGCGCCCGGTACTGCTCAATAGCTGGGAGGCTGCTTATTTTGACATCAACGAGCACAAACTGCTGCGTCTGGCCAAGGCAGCCAGGCAGGTGGGCATCGAATTGTTAGTCGTCGATGACGGCTGGTTTGGCGAGAGAAACGATGACAGCTCCTCACTGGGAGACTGGGATGTAAACCGTAAAAAGCTGCCACATGGACTGGATGGACTCAGTAAAAAGATCCGGGCGATGGGTATGGAGTTTGGTATCTGGGTAGAACCGGAGATGGTCAGCGTGAACAGCAGGCTGTATCGGGCACATCCGCAGTGGGTGATCGATCAGCCCGGTATCGGGCATACGGAGGGTCGGAACCAGCGCATCCTCGATCTGGCGAATCCCGGGGTTGTAGACTATCTGATCGGTGTATTTGACAGGTTGTTTTTCTCGGCAGATATCTCATATGTCAAATGGGATATGAACCGGATCTTTTCTGATTATTATTCACGGTATCTGCCTGCGGACAGACAGGGTGAGGTGGCACATCGGTATATGATGGGATTGTACCGCCTGCTCGATGAGCTGACACAGCGTTTCCCGGATATCTTATTTGAGGGCTGCGCTTCCGGAGGCAACCGGTTTGACCTGGGAATGTTATGTTATTTCCCGCAGATCTGGGCGAGCGATAATACGGATGCCTGGTGCCGTGTGAACAGTATGACAGGATACAGCTACGGTTATCCGATGTCCGTTGTGTCGGCACATGTGTCGGGATGTCCGAATCATCAGACACTGCGGGTCACACCGTTAGAGACGAGATTCCATGTAGCAGCGTTTGGCGTGCTCGGTTATGAGTGCAATCTGTGCGACATGACGCAGGAAGAACGAAGCGAGATCCGTGAGCAGATCACGCTGTATAAGAAATACCGGGAACTGCTGCAGTATGGTACGTTCTACCGGGGCCGGAGCGGTAATATCTATGAGTGGACATGCGTGTCAGAAGACCGCAGGCATGCGATCGGCATGATCGTGCAGGGACTCGTACAGCCTGACACACAGTTTGAACAGTATTTCCCGAAGGGGCTGGATGAACAGCAGCGTTATGAATTTGCGAACAAGCCGCGCCGATACGGGATCAGACAGTTTGGCGATCTGATCAATACGGCGGCGCCGATCCATGTCAGACAGGGTTCTCTGCTGCATTATACAATTGCAAAAGTGGTTACGATGCCGGGAGAGACGGAGCACTATCAGACGAGCGGATCTGTTCTGATGGCCGGAGTGAAGCTGACGCAGGCGTTTGGCGGTACCGGGTACAGTGAACAGACGAGGCTGTTTCAGGATTTTGCATCCCGGATGTATTTTATGAAAATGGTAGAATGACAGGAAATGACCCTGAATCTTATGAGGATTTAAGATTCGGGGTTATTTTTATCCTATATTTTTTATAATAACTATTGACAAATAATATTATATGACATATAGTATTAAACATAAAACAGTATTATACAAATACAAGTGTAAGAGCAGGGAGTGATGGAATGGTCTTTAATACAGGAGCGGCACTGCTTGACGCGATTGTGCTGGCAGTCGTATCCAAGGAAGAAGAAGGAACCTATGGATATAAGATCACACAGGATGTGCGTCAGACAATCGATGTGTCGGAATCCACGTTATATCCGGTGCTGCGGAGACTGCAAAAGGATGATTGTCTGGAAATCTATGATAGGGAATGCGCAGGCAGAAACCGCAGATACTATAAGATCACGGCAGCAGGTATGGCTCAGCTGCAGTTATACCGGAGTGAGTGGATGGATTATTCGAGGAAGATAACTGCATTGTTTGCAGGGGAGGAGTTTGTATGACAAAGGAGCAATTTTTATTTCAACTGGAACAGTTGTTGCTCGATCTGCCGCAGGAGGAGCGGGAGGAAGCGATCGCTTATTACAGAGAGTATTTTAATGATGCAGGGTCGGAGGATGAGACCTCGATTATTGAGGAACTTGGTACTCCCGAGAAGGTTGCTGCCAGCATCCGGGAGGGACTTGATACAGACACAGAGACTGGGACCGTAGATCAGCCGCCGCAGATGCGGGGAGCTGGTGTGGAAGAAGGTAAACGCACAGCAAAGCGTCAGGGTGATGCGAGAAGCAAATGGATACTCATTATCTTAGTTGCTGTGTTTACATTTCCGCTCTGGATCGGTGTGGCTGGTACAGCGTTTGGACTGATCGTAGCTGCGGCACTTACGGTACTCGGTGTGAGTATTGCGATCGCAGCGATCGCGGTCGTTGGCATTATCGGTGGTGTGATTGCAGCGATCGTAGGAATCGTGCGGTTTGCGACCGGAGATTTTGCGAGTGGATTGATGACATTCGGTATAGGTATGCTGCTCGTGGCCGTAGGATGTCTGTGTGCGGTGCTCATGTTGTTATTGTTTGGTAAGGTTGTACCGTGGCTGTTGCGTGCGGTATCGAATCTGTTTCATAACGGCAGACGAAAGCCTGCGAATAAGAGAAAGGAGGTAGGTGTCAATGGATAAGATCAATGCAATGATGAAACATCTGCTTTTGATCTCCCTGATCTGTGTACTGATCGGTGGCGGTGTTGCGATCGCAGGCATTGCACTCGGAGGAACTCTCGGTGATGCCAGTATTTCTGTCGGAAACTGGAAACTATTGTCACCGTGGCCGTTTCGTGGATCAGGATCTTATCAGGTGGATGATGTAGATACGGCTGATGCGTGGACGGAGTCGGCAGATGGTGCCTGTTCGGTTCCGGCAGAGAACATCACAGATCTCGACATCGTACTGCACAACTGTCAACTGGTGATCGGAACCTCTGAGGATGCGTCGATCTACGTGTCGCCGGATCCGTCTGACCAGGAGTATTGGAAGATCGAACAGAATGACGGTACGTTAGAGATCATAGATACGAGAGACAGTAAGCAGGCTGCAAAGCTGAAGTCGATCAAACTGCGCATAGAGATACCGGAGAACAAACAGTTTGAGGATATCTCACTGGATCTCGGAGCCGGGGAGATACAAGTGAAAGATCTGCGCTGCATGCAGATGGAGATCAACGGCGGAGCCGGAATCTTCCAGGCTCAGTCGCTGCGTGTCAGCGATCTGTTTGATGCGAAGCTCGGAGTGGGGGATTTTTGTGTTGAAAAAGCAGTACTTGGCGATATACAGATCAAGTGCGGTATCGGTTCCATGCAGATTAAAAACTGTAAACTGAACGGCGATGCGACCGTGAAAGGCGGTGTCGGTGATGCGACGATCGGACTCGACGCACAGGAGACGGACTATAATTATGATCTGAAATGTGGGGTGGGAGAACTGAGCGTATTTGGAACCAGCTACCATTCACTCGGCAAAAACAAGCAGATAGACAATGATGCTGACGATACGATTACATTGAAGTGCGGTGTCGGTTCAATGTGCGTAAAACAGGCAAAAACAACACTTTAGAAGATATTATTTCAGGAGGATGTTATTATGGAAACTAAGAGACTGATGAAATCAGATGACAATCGTGTATTATGTGGTGTGTGCGGAGGTATCGGAGAGTATTTTAATATTGATCCGGTCGTGATCCGGCTGCTGTGGGTGATCTTCTGCTGTCTGGGCGGATCGGGAGTGCTCGCATACATTGTGGCGGCGATCATTATTCCGAGCAGAACGGCATAAGTTGCATAAATATTGAAACAAAAATGCGAGAAAAGAGAATCTCTGATGGGATTCTCTTTTTTCCGTATGCATGAAAAGCGGTTGACAATTGATAGAAAATAAGAAATACTGAGAACGTAAAAAATGTTTTACCGGAATGAAAAAGGAAGTGGTGGGATTGATGGGTAGAACAAAGAAGCAGCCACGGGAGCATTCAAAGGATGAGATCGCATTCCGTGATATGACCCCGGCGCAGAAGCGCAGCTATCTGTGGGATTACTGGAAGTGGCCGGTGCTGATCGTGATCGCTGTGGTCGCTTTTCTGATCGCTATGATCTATTCGATGACGCACACAAAAAAGCCGCTGTTGTCTGTGACAGTCGTGGATTGTGCACAGGATAGCGGTATTGAGCAGCGGCTGTATGACTATGCGGATACGCATGATATTCCGGAGGATCGTGTGACTGTCACAGATACCGTCGTAGGTACGTCACAGACCGGAGGAGGCGCGATGTCACAGACCGGCATGGCATTTTATGTCAGGATGCAGGGCGGCGGAGAAGATCTGGTGATCATGCCGGAGGAAGAGTTCCGGGAATTTGCCGAGAGCGGTTATTTTCTGGATCTGACTTCAATCGTGCCGGAGACATGGACAGATCAGCTTGTCGTTGTGGAACAGCGTTACGACGATTATGAAAATGAGCAGCCGGAACCGATGGCATGTGCGGTCCGTCTGAGCGATATCGGAGGCTTTCCGGATACGGAATATACGAGGGATGCGGTGATCGCGATCTCATACAATCCGGTGCATGCGGATACGGCAGCAGACTTTTTGAATGATTTGTTGCGAAATGCCAAAAAATAGATTATAATGTCCACGTATGTCAATCTGTATCATGGTTAGGAGCTAGTCACGAATGAAAAAAAGGAATCACAGGATACTCCTTTTTATATGTATGATCACAGCAGCCGGTCTGATGAGTGGCTGTGGGCAGCAGGCCGAGAATCTGCGCGCGCGTCTGGCAGTGAGTGCGCAGGCCGCAGATGAGACGGGGGATGCGCTCTCGGATGAGCGTTCAGATGATCACACCGGTGAGCCGGAGAATACGCAGGATACCGATTTCGTTCAGCCGGACGCATTGAATGCTGCGATCGATCAGGTGCTGTCTGCAAATGCAGACTTTTTAAAACAATATCCGGTCGACGAGTCATTTTTACTCTGGTTTCGGGCAAAGTATGGTGCAGATGCGTTTGCGCAGATCGCGCAGGCATCGGTATCAGATGATGTGGAGGCGTGGTACCGCATATCGGGCAGCACGATGCATGTGCTGTGGCTGGATTATTGTGAGCAGACGGGGATCCATACGGATCAGCTGTCGCGCGTGACGAGGCAGACATGCGGTTCACCGGATCAGACGGTGATCAGTTTTACCGGTGATATGAATTTTGATGACCGGATCGGTACGATGCAGTATCTGAAGCAGAATGGGCTGTCAGCAGCATTGAGTAATGATGTGCGCGAGCTGATGGCAGAGTCGGATATACTGATGATCAATAATGAATGCACGTACAGCACCAGAGGCGAGCCGCTTCAGGGAAAAGCATATACGTTCCGCTCGGATCCGGCGAATGTATCTATATTAAAGGAACTGGGTGTGGATATTGCGGGTATTGCCAACAATCATGTATGTGATTATGGTCTGGATGCATTATCAGATACGATCCAAACACTGGATGAAGCCGGAATACCGAATGTCGGAGCCGGTAATAATCTGGAAGAGGCCAAACGCCCGTGGTACTTTGTGGCAAATGGCAGAAAGATCGCTTTTGTAGCCGCCACCCAGATCGAGCGTACCTATAATTATACGAAGGAAGCTACGGATACGACACCGGGCGTGTTAAAGACGCTGAATCCGGATAAATACGTTGAGGTCATCCGTGAGGCCAGGGAACACAGCGATTATGTCATAGCTTTTGTGCACTGGGGAACAGAGGGCACGAATTATTACGAGGCAGACCAGACGGCTCTTGCGATCCGGTTTGCGGAGGCGGGAGCGGATGCGATCATCGGAGGTCATACGCACTGTCTGCAGGGCATCTCGTATGTGGAAGATGTACCCGTGATCTACAGTCTGGGCAATTTCTGGTTTGGCAGTACACCGACTGACGGAGTGAATAAAAAGGATACGGCGATCGCACAGGTGATCATCCGGGCAGATGGCAGTCTGGGATTTCGTTTTATTCCATGTGTACAGGAGAACAGACAGACCTATCTGGTGACGGATGAACAGGAAAAGGCACGTATTATCGCATTTGAACAGCAGCTGTCTAACGGCATCAGTATCGATGCGGATGGATATGTTACAAATAATAATTAATCATAAATGAAAGCATAGAAAGAAAAGAGGAAAAAAACATGAGTAAGAAACCTGTAGTTTTGATGGTACTGGACGGTTACGGACTGAACGATAACCCGGTCGGCAATGCGATCGCTATGGCAAATACGCCGGTGATGGACAAGCTGATGAAGGAGTGTCCGTTTGTAAAAGGCAATGCATCCGGTCTGGCAGTAGGTCTCCCCGACGGACAGATGGGTAACTCAGAGGTCGGACATATGAATATCGGTGCCGGACGCATCATTTATCAGGACCTGACCCGTATCACAAAGGCGATCGAAGACGGCGATTTCTTTGAGAATAAAGTATTGCTGCAGGCGATCGAGAACTGCAAGAAGAATAACTCTGACCTGCATCTGTGGGGACTGTTATCAGACGGTGGTGTACACAGCCATAACACACACCTGTATGGACTGCTTGAGATGTGCAAGAAAAACGGTCTGGAGAATGTCTATGTCCATGCTTTCTTAGATGGAAGAGATACACCTCCCGCATCCGGCAAGGATTATGTCGCTGCATTGCAGGAGAAGATGGATGAGATCGGCGTCGGCCAGATCGCTTCTCTGTCCGGACGTTACTATGCGATGGATCGTGATAACAACTGGGACCGCGTGGAGAAGGCATATAAGTCACTGACCACAGGTGAAGGAGTACAGGCAGAGGACGCTGTACAGGCAATGGCTGATTCCTATGCAAATGATGTGACAGACGAGTTCGTATTACCGACCGTGATCGTAAAAGATGGCAAGCCTCTATCACTGGTAAAGGACGGGGATTCCGTGATCTTCTTTAACTTCCGCCCGGACCGTGCGCGTGAGATCACCAGAGCATTCTGCGACGATCAGTTTACCGGTTTTGAGCGTCCGTTCCTGCATCTGACCTATGTCTGCTTCAAGGATTATGACGAGACGATTCCGAACAAGCTGATCGCATTCGAAAAGGAATCTGTTAAAAATACACTGGGAGAATATCTCGCAAAATGCGGCAAAAAGCAGCTGCGTCTGGCTGAGACAGAAAAGTATGCGCATGTAACATTCTTCTTCAACGGTGGCGTAGAGGAGCCGAATGTAGATGAGGCCCGTATCCTCGTTAATTCACCGAAGGAAGTTGCTACCTATGATCTCAAGCCTGAGATGAGCGCACCCGAAGTAGGCATGGATCTCGTAGAGGCGATCAAATCAGATAAGTATGATGTGATTATTATCAACTTTGCGAACCCGGATATGGTAGGCCATACCGGTGTGATTGATGCTGCAGTCAAGGCTGTAGAGCGTGTAGACCAGCTTGTGGGCGACGCTGTACAGGCTGTCAAGGATGTAGATGGTGCAATGTTTATCTGCGCGGACCACGGAAATGCAGAGAAGATGATCGATTATGAGACAGGCAAGCCTCATACCGCCCATACGACCAATCCGGTTCCGTTTATTCTTGTCAACTATGATGATTCCTATACACTGCGTGAGGGCGGATGCCTCGCTGACATCGCTCCGACCTTACTTCAGATCATGGGATTAGAGCAGCCGGCAGAGATGACAGGAAAGTCATTATTAATAAAGAAATAGATGAAAAAAGCAAAGAAGCTTCGGTAAATATACGGAGCTTCTTTATGTATAAAAAAGCCAATAAAACATACATGGAGGACAAAGCAATGAAAGAGTATCAACCGATGAAAGAGGGAAAGGTCAGAGAGGTCTATGACAACGGAGACACCCTGATCCTGGTTGCGACAGACCGTATCTCAGCATTTGACAATATTTTAAAGAACAAGATCACAGATAAAGGTGCGATCCTGACACAGATGTCCAAATTCTGGTTTGACTTCACAAAGGATGTGATCCCGAACCATCTGGTATCGGTAGATCCCGCTGACATGCCCGAGTATTTCAGACAGCCGCAGTACAGTGGCAACAGCACCTTATGTAAAAAACTGAATATGCTGCCAATCGAGTGCATCGTGCGCGGATACATTACCGGAAGCGGCTGGGAGAGTTATCAGAAGAACGGTACCGT
>Ga0129312_1001066_pt1 | contig 17731 bp, 21 predicted proteins | sample O827metagenome_FD_94434 | JGI IMG/M metagenome (GOLD analysis project Ga0129312, IMG submission 94434) | Orangutan group fecal microbial communities from Wisconsin, USA - O827 metagenome | ecosystem: Host-associated > Mammals > Digestive system > Large intestine > Fecal | place: USA: Wisconsin... | reverse complement strand
CAGAACAGATAACATAGGACATAGGAGTCTAAAATGACAGATAAAGTATTAGAGGATGCGATCATCATCCGTCAGGAGGAGATCGCGACAGATGTATATAGTATGTGGCTTCGCACGGAGCAGATCGCGGATCTGGCACAGCCCGGACAGTTTGTAGCGTTGTATTGCGAGGATGGCAGCCGTCTGCTGCCCCGTCCGATCAGTATCTGCGAGATCGATCGCACCGATCATGCGATCCGGCTGGTTTACCGTGTGGCAGGCAAAGGAACCGCAGAATTTTCCGGTTATCATACCGGTGCACAGCTGCGTGTGGTAGGGCCTCTGGGGAATGGTTATCCCAAAAAGAGTAAGAAGGCATTGCTGCTCGGCGGTGGCATCGGAGTTCCGCCGATCCTGCAGCTGGCAAAGGAATTAGACTGTGAGAAACAGATCGTGCTGGGATATCGTGATGAGCGGTTTTTAGAAGAGGATTTCCGTGCACAGGGAAACGTTTACATAGCGACGGAGGACGGAAGCTACGGCACACAGGGAAATGTGCTCGATGCGATCCGTGAAAACGGGCTGGACGCAGAGATCATCTATGCGTGCGGACCGATGCCGATGCTACGCGCAGTCAAGACATATGCCGCAGAGCATGGCATGGAATGCTGGATCTCACTGGAGGAGCGCATGGCCTGTGGAATCGGTGCCTGTCTGGGATGTGTCTGCAAGAGTACCAAAAAGGATGCACATACACATGTGAATAACAAACGGATCTGTACAGAAGGACCGGTATTTCGTGCTGAGGAGGTGGATATCTGATGAATACAAGTGTCAATATAGCAGGTGTTACCTTTAAAAATCCGATTCTGACTGCATCCGGAACATTTGGCTCCGGGCAGGAATATGCGCAGTTTGTAGATCTGAATAAGCTCGGTGGGGTTGTGACAAAGGGCGTAGCCAATGTCCCGTGGGAGGGAAATCCTACTCCGCGTGTGGCGGAAGTATACGGCGGCATGCTCAATGCGATCGGGCTGCAGAATCCGGGTATTGATGTGTTCGTAGAACGCGACATACCGTTTCTGGCAAAATATGATACACGGGTCATAGTCAATGTCTGTGGCAGAAGTGAAGCGGATTATGTGGAAGTAGTCGAGCGTCTGGCAGATCAGCCGGTAGATCTGTTGGAGATCAATATCTCCTGCCCGAATGTCAAGGAGGGCGGTATCGTTTTTGGTCAGGATCCGAAAGCAGCAGCAGCGATCACAAAGGCGGTCAAGGCAGTGGCAAAGCAGCCGGTAGTCATGAAGCTCAGCCCGAACGTGACCGATATCGCATATATGGCGCAGGCAGTAGAGGCAGCAGGAGCCGATGCTGTATCGCTGATCAATACACTGACCGGTATGAAGATCGACGTCAATAAACGCAAATTTGTACTGGCGAATAAGACCGGAGGCATGTCAGGACCTGCGATCCATCCGATCGCCGTGCGTATGGTCTATCAGGTCGCACAGGCAGTTCAGATACCGATCATCGGTATGGGCGGTGTCATGAATGCGGAGGATGCTATAGAACTCATGCTGGCGGGAGCGACAGCAGTATCTGTCGGTACAGCCAATTTCGCAAATCCGAAAGTTACGGAAGAGATCGTGGACGGTATCAGGGAATATATGGCTGCACAGGAAGTGGAAGATATCTGTGATCTAATCGGAGCAGTTCAGTAGGAAATAGTTGACAGATTTTCTCTTTATGCGATACAATGTAAACCAAATGTTGAATTGTGGTTAACGTTATATGGTGATTTACCGGAAAGGGATAAAGAGAAAATGGAGCATGCATTAGAACTGGCAAGAGAGATTATAGGCGGCAGACGGATTACGAGAGAGGATGACTTGTCATTTTTCTTACACTGTGATCTCGATGAATTGTGTGAGGGGGCAGATCAGATCCGGGAGTATTTTATCGGAGCGAAAGTAGATCTGTGTTCGATCATTAACGGACGCAGCGGACGCTGCCCGGAAGACTGTAAATATTGTGCACAGTCTGCCCACAACCATACAGACTGCGAGGAATATGATTTTTTGCCGGAAGAGCAGATCGTGGAGATGTGTAAGCTCAATGAGAGCGAGGGTGTAGACCGCTTCTCAATTGTAACGGCTGGACGTGCACTGACTGGTGAGGAATTTGACAAGGCGATTCATGCTTACGAGACGATGCACCGTGAGTGCAGGATCGATCTGTGTGCATCGATGGGATTTTTAGATGAAGAACAGTTACATCGTCTGCACGAGGCAGGTGTCAGCAGTTATCATCATAATATTGAGACATCAAAGCGGAACTTTCCGAATATCTGTACGACCCATACCTATGAGCAAAAGATCGAGACATTAAAAAAGGTCAAGGCAGAAGGCATGTGTGCATGTTCCGGTGGGATCATTGGAATGGGTGAGACATGGGAAGATCGTCTGGATATGGCAGTCAGCCTGGCAGAGCTGGGTATCGATTCAATTCCGATCAATGCCCTGATGCCGATCAAGGGAACACCGCTTCAGGATCTGCCCCGGCTGACAGAGGATGATATTTTACGGACGATCGCATTTTTCCGGTATATCAATCCGGAGGCAAACATTCGTCTGGCGGCAGGCCGCGCCCTGCTGACCGGAGATGGTGAGATCGCGTTCCAGTCCGGAGCATCTGCGACGATCACCGGTAATATGTTGACAACAGTGGCATGCGCGACGATCCGCAGCGATAAACAGATGTTAGAGTCACTGCATCGCGATGTGACGCCGGAGTATTTACGATAATGGAATGTTTGCGAGGCGCAGAAGGATTTACAACAGATGAATTAAAAAAAGTACGCGTCGGCTATCTGATCTATCAGGGCTATCAGGAAGGTGAGGGAGATGCACCAAAGTCAGGATACGGCTACGAATACCTGCAGCAGATCGCGTATTATGCCGGCTGGGAATATGAATATGTGAACGGCAGTTTCAGCGAATTATTGGAAATGCTCAAAAATGGCGAGATCGATCCGTGCGGAACGTAATAAAACCTCTTTGCATACAATAACAGAAATATGCAGAGAGGTTTTTAATATATGAAAAAGAAAATACTGGCATTCATACTGATGGCGGTAATGGTGCTGCCGGTACTGACAGGATGCGGAACGCGTGACGACGCAGGTGCAAACGCAGAAACAGGAACGAAAAAGGAGACAAAGGTCGTGCTCAATGAGGTGGCGCATTCACTGTTCTATGCGCCGATGTATGTAGCGATCGAGGAAGGATATTTTAAAGAGCAGGGGATCGATCTGGAACTGGTGACCGGATTCGGTGCGGATAAGACGATGACGGCACTCCTGTCGGGCGAAGCGGATATCGGATTCATGGGACCTGAGACGACCGTGTATACGAGCAATGAGGGGGCAGAGGATCTGATCGTCAATTTTGCCCAGCTGACACAGCGCGCCGGCAATTTCCTCGTTGCCAGGGAAGCAGACGATGATTTTGACTGGCAGAAACTGAAAGGAAAGGATGTACTCGGCGGCCGTGATGGTGGGATGCCGGAGATGGTATTTGAGTATATCTTAAAGAAAAACGGGATAGATCCCGTGGCTGACCTGAATATAGACAAAAGTATTGATTTCGGTTCGACGGCAGCGGCATTTTCAGGCGGGCAGGGCGATTACAGTGTAGAATTTGAGCCCGGAGCGACTGCACTCGAAAAAGAAGGCGCAGGCTATGTCGTGGCATCACTCGGTGTGGACAGCGGCTATGTGCCGTACACTGCTTTTTCATCAAAAGACAGCTATATGAAAGAGCATCCGGATGTCATCCGCGGGTTCGCGGCTGCTCTGAAAAAGGGTATGGAATATGTGTATGACCACAGTGCAGAGGAGACGGCTGCTGTGATCGAACCGCAGTTCCCGGATACAGACAAGGATACGATGGCGAAGATCATCAAACGTTATGCAGATCAGGACACATGGAAGCGGGATCTCGTGTTTGAAGAGGATGCTTACCGGCTGCTGTTAGACATTCTCGACGAGGCAGGGCAGCTCAGTGAGCGGCCGGAATACAGCAGACTGGTCACAACAGAATATGTAACGGAGCCTGAGGCTGCCGATTAAGCATTGTCTGTTCAAAAAAGTTGTGCTATACTAGACGCGAATTGATTGAGGAAAGAGGTACTGCAAATGATAAAAGATGTCATGGACCTTCACACGCATTCACTGGCCAGCGGTCATGCATACAGCACGATCTTAGAGATGGCACAGGCAGCCAGTGACAAGGGGTTAGAACTGCTCGCGGTCACAGAGCACGGACCTGCCATGCGCGGAAGCTGCCAGCAAACGTATTTTGAAAATATTAAGGTGATTCCCAGAGAACGCTATGGTGTACAGACGTTGTTCGGTGTGGAACTGAATATATTAGATCCGGACGGAACGGTAGATATTGAGGAGCGCCTGCTGCCGGCGATGGATGTGTGTGTGGCAAGTCTGCACATTCCCTGTTATGCACCACGCAGTCTGAAGGAAAATACAGACGCTTATATCAACGCAATGAAAAATCCTTATGTGAACATCATCGGACATCCGGACGATCCGCGTTATCCGATCGATCTGAAAGCTGTGGTAGAGGCTGCCAAGGAACATCATGTGATCTTAGAGATGAACAATTCGTCTCTGGCACCGACGAGTTTCCGGAAAGCGACAAAGGAGGGCTATCTGGAATTCTTAGATATCTGTAAGTCCTTTGACCAGCCGGTGATCATGGACAGCGATGCACATGTGGATATTGATGTCGGAGACCATTGCTATGTATCACAGATTCTGGAGGAAGCGCAGTTCCCGGAGCATCTGATCATGAATACCGACATAGAGAAAGTGAAGCCATATCTGAACTATTATCGGCGCTGATGAAGCGGCCTGAAAATTCAGTTTAGCAATTCAGTGAATAAATCTTGACAAAAAGAGTTTACTTTCACACTTTTATGTAGTAAAATGAAAAAGTGCATGGGATATCATGCAAAGCAAAAAAGGGGTGTGAAGTGATGAGTAAAGACATTCATACAGATGCGGTTAACCATTTATTTGACGCAATCTTGTGCCTGCAGAACAAAGAAGAGTGTTATACTTTTTTTGAGGATATCTGTACCGTCAATGAATTACTGGCATTATCGCAGAGATTTGAGGTGGCTCACATGCTGCGTGAGCAGAAGACGTATCTGGATATTGCAGAGAAGACGGGCGCATCGACGGCTACGATCAGCCGGGTGAATCGTTCACTGAATTACGGAAACGATGGCTATGATCTGGTATTTTCCAGAATAGAGAAAGATGAAAACAAAACGGTTTGAGATCAGTTTTTTTGATCAGTTTTCCTGTAAGATAAATGACTGCCCATATACCTGTTGTCGTGGATGGCGCATCGGATTCGATGAAGAGACATATCAGCGCTATCTGAATGAGCCCGGTCGAACGGGATGCAGGCTGCGCAGTTCCATAAAGAAGATCAATGGGGAGGTCTATTTTCGGGCCTCCCTAAAACAGTGCATTTTTTACGAAAAGACAGGTACGTGTCAGCTGCAGCGGACGCTGGGTACGGATTATATGCCGCTCGTCTGCAGACAGTACCCCAGGTTCTGGCAGCATTACGGACCATTCGCAGAAGAGGCACTTTTTTTGTCGTGTCCGGAGGCTGCACGCCTGTTCCTGGAACATCTCGATGCGTTGGAATATGTGCCGACTGACCGGGAGATCACCTATGAGCGCTGGGGAACGAATGATGATGAAACATATCTCTTCTGGCTGAGAGATCTGCGTGAGGTGATGATCCGGAACCTATGGGATATGACGCGCAGCCTGCCCCGGATTCTGGCGGAGCTGCTGGCAGTCATGCGGGAAGTGCAGCAGGATCTGATAGAAGGGAAAGAACTTCCGGATATTGCCGCAGTTATGCAAAAGCATAATAGCGAGCCGCAACTACATATACCGGCACAGGTGACCGACCGGATGCTCACGAACGGATTTTATCATACCAGACTGCGCAAGGTGTCACCGGTTCTGTACCGGTTGTGCAGACGGTATTTTTCATGCTTCGATCCGCTGACACCGGAGCAGGCGGATGCACGTATGGATGAACTGAGAGGGCGGTTGTATGGCGGTCATCCGGAATTGGACTATATCATGCGCGGATATGTGGTATATGGTCTGCAGATGTCATTTCTGGAAGTGTATGAGGACTACAGCTTTGTGAAAAAGCTGGCATATGATATTATGCATATGCATATGCTGGAATTATTTCTGATGTTACATTATGAACAGAAAAAGAGCCTGACCCGGGACGAACTGGCGCTTCTGATCGCCGTATACGAGAGACGGGGCAGGCATAATGATGATGTCTCAGCGGGCATGTATGAAAAAATGTATCCCGCGTTATGATCTTTATTTATTCGGAGTGTCTGAGTCCTTCTTCCGGTCGAGGTCGATCATTTTTTCAATGATCATTTTCTTGAGGAACGTGTCAAAGCTGAGCATACAGATCAGCGAAAAGATCTGCAGGGATTCGCGGTCCTCCTCGGGGGCATCCAGAAATGTCTCTTTACTGCGATTGAATTTCTTGGTGATGTCCTTTGCGAGATTTTGCACCTCGTCCTTTTCCAGACTGAATACCTCATTGTAGATGTCAGTCAGGTTCATCGCATCCTCATTCGAGAAATATTTTTCAACCAGCGGATCCAAAATATGGTGCAGATCGTTGATGCAGAGGATGTTTTTGAAATAATAGATAAAAATGAGCAGCAGCATGTGCTCCTTGGAGTATTTCTTCTTGTGCGGAGGCGGTAACAGGCCGTCTTTGGTATAGTTGTTGATCATGGTTTTGGTCAGTACCTTGTCATCCGGATAACGTTTGGATGGTGCGAGATTGCTCTCCATAAAGGTCGTCACCTGATCCATATACAGGTCAATGTCCGGAATAGAATCCGGCTTGATGTGGTTGACGCGCCCGAGACTGGCGAGGATACTGTTCAATAAGTCTTTATCATCGATCGTCATACTGTGATACTCCTTTTTTTACTCAGCAACTCTATTATATAGTATTAAATACCATATGACAAGATATTCCTTTTACGTTTCACAACCATCATACATACGAATTGGCAGTTAAGCCTTGCACTTTGCGTGTGGAGTCGGTACAATAACATAGGATACACGAGACAATTTATTAGGAGATAGTATGGCTACATATGATACATTAAATAAAGAACAATATGAGGCGGTCACAACGACGGAAGGAGCTCTGCTCATTATCGCCGGGGCGGGCAGTGGCAAGACCAGGGTGCTGACGCACCGCACGGCCTATCTGATCGAGGAAAAGGGTGTCAATCCGTATAATATCATGGCGATCACCTTTACGAACAAGGCGGCTGCAGAGATGCGCGAACGAATTGACCAGATGGTCGGTTTCGGTTCTGAGAGCATCTGGGTCACGACATTTCATTCGACATGTGTGCGTATCCTCAGGCGTTTTGCTGACCGGATCGGTTTTGATACGAGCTTTACGATCTATGATGCAGATGATCAGAAGCAGGTCATGAAAGAGGTGTGCAAGCGTCTGGAGATCGACACCAAGATCTATAAAGAGAAGTCGTTTTTAAACGTGATCTCATCGGCCAAGGACAATCTGACCGATCCGACGGAGTTCGCACTGAATGCGACCGGAGATTACGGCAGACAGCGGCAGGCGCAGGTATACCGGGAATATCAGGCGGTGCTGAAGAAAAATAACGCGATGGATTTCGATGATCTCATCATGAAGACGGTGGAGTTGTTCAAGGCCGATATCGAAGTGCTGGATTATTATCAGGAGCGTTTCCGGTATATCATGGTGGATGAGTATCAGGATACGAACACCGCACAGTTTGAACTGGTGCGGCTGCTGGCGGGAAAATACGGCAACCTGTGCGTGGTGGGCGATGATGATCAGTCTATCTATAAATTCCGCGGTGCGAATATCCGTAATATCTTAAATTTTGAACAGTATTTTCCGAAGGCGAAGGTCATCAAGCTGGAGCAGAACTACCGCAGTACACAGAATATCTTAAATGCGGCAAACAGTGTGATCGCACACAATGTCGGCCGGAAAGCGAAGTCTCTGTGGACGGATCAGGCAGCGGGTGAGAAGATTCATTTTAAACAGTTTGATACCGCTTATGAAGAGGCTGATTATGTGGCACGTGATATTGAAAAACAGGTGCGCGCCGGCGGCAGCTACAGTGACAGTGCCGTGTTGTATCGGACAAATGCACAGTCGCGTATGTTTGAAGAGCGTTTTATCAATGAAAATATCCCGTATAAGCTGGTTGGAGGCGTGAATTTCTATGCCCGGAAGGAGATCAAGGATCTGCTGGCGTACTTAAAGACGATCGATAATGCCAAGGACGATCTGGCAGTCAAGCGTATCATCAATATACCGAAGCGTGGGATCGGTGCGACGACGATCAACAAGATCCAGGCATATGCGGATGGGAATGAGATGAGCTTTTACGATGCGGCGAAGATGGCGGATGAGATCGGAACGCTGGGGCGCGCTGCCGCCAAGGTACATCCGTTTGTTACTTATATCCAGACGATGCGCAGCAAAGCGGATTTCCTGCATGTATCCGAACTGATCAAAAATATCATAGAGGACACCGGATATGTGCGTGAACTGGAACTGGAGGATACGCCGGAGGCGGATGCGCGTATTGAAAATATCGATGAACTCGTATCCAAAGCGGCCGCATATGAGGAGACGGTCGAAGTCCCGACGTTGTCCGGATTTCTCGAGGAAGTGGCACTCGTGGCGGATATCGATGATGTGGTGGAAGGCAGCGATTATGTTGTGCTGATGACATTGCATTCCGCGAAGGGACTGGAATTCCCGAACGTGTATCTGGCCGGATTGGAGGATGGTCTGTTCCCGAGCTACATGACGATCACCAGTGACAATTCGGATGAGGAGATGGAAGAGGAGCGCCGGCTGTGCTATGTCGGTATCACCCGTGCGAAAAAGCGTCTGACGATCACCAGTGCAAAGATGCGCATGGTGCGCGGAGAGACAATGTTCTCGAAAGTATCCCGGTTTGTCTCAGAGATACCGGTGGAACTGCTGAGCGGTACTGTAGCGACCGGAAAGAGTATTCCAAGACCTGAAAAGGAGGCGCACACGTCACCGTTTGTGAACAGTGCTAAGCAGATCCTGCGTGAGAAGCCGGTGATCCGTTCAGCAGCCAAAACATTTGCCACATCATCGACAGATCAGATGTCACTTTCTTATCAGACCGGAGATCGTGTGCATCACATGAAATTCGGCGATGGAACGGTGCTCTCGATCAATGCTGGTGGCAGGGATTACGAGGTGACTGTCGATTTTGACCGGTTTGGGACTAAGAAAATGTTTGCCAGTTTTGCCAAGCTGAAAAAAATATAAAAAAAGTCTAAAATACAAATTTTCTCTATGCGATTGGGGTAAAATATGTTAGAATAATCAATAAATAGATTGCCTGTCGCATGCAATGTGTACGGCGTGCAGGATTATCGTATATGCCGGGTGCGTGAATGTCAGACCCGGAGCAAAAAAACAGATAAAGGAGCAGATCGTATGAACAGAATGGAAGAATTACAGAACTTACTCTCAGCAAACATCAGCAAAGTATCAGAGCTGATCAATAAAAAAGAGGAAGAAGAGAAAAAGGGACCGAAGGCAAAGACGATTTTTGCGATCATTGGTATTATCGTTGTTGTAGCAGCCGCTGCATACGGACTGTACCGTTTCTTCGCTCCGGATTATTTAGAGGATTTTGAGGATGATCTGGATGACGAGTTTGAAGAAGATTTTTTTGATGATGAAGATGCTTCAGAGGAGCCTGCAGAGAAGAAGGACGAAGAGGCAAAGGATGAGGAAGAGCCTTTCGTAGAGGAATAAGATCAGAGAGTAAGATAAAAGAGTAAGATAAAAGAGTAAGATAACAACGGAGCTTCGCTTTCGGGCGAAGCTCTTTTACGTTCGGTGGCAGGTATATTTAGAAACTGATAACAGACGAGGAGAAAACGAGATGAAAAAGGGACAGATCTATGACGGAGTCGTTACACACGTATCCTTTCCGAATAAATGTCAGGTAGAAGTCGAAGGGGAAGAAAAAAAAGCAATGGTCAAAAATGCACTACAGGGACAGAAGGTGCGTTTTCGACTGAGCAAAGTCAGAAAAGGAAAATGCGAGGGCAACCTGCTCGAAGTATTGGAGCCGGCGCATAATGAGCTGCGCGGAGATCAGATCCCGTGTGTGCATTTCGGTGCATGCGGCGGCTGTACCTATCAGCATCTGGCATATGAAGATCAACTGACACTGAAAGAACAACAGATCCGGGAACTGTTAGAGCCTGTGATCGGTGTGGGTGCGCAGAGCTTTGATCCGGTATTTGAGGGGATCATGGCCAGCCCGAGACAGTTCGCCTACCGGAATAAGATGGAATTTTCATTTGGTGATACCTGTAAGGACGGAGATCTGGCGCTGGGCATGCACAAGCGAGGCAGCTTCTACGATATCGTGACGGTATCCGGCTGCCAGATCGTGGATGAGGATTTTCGTAAGATACTGACAGCAACATTGGAATATTTTTCCGGAAAGCAGATCCCGTATTTCCATAAAAATACACATGCGGGATATCTGAGACATCTGCTCGTGCGTAAAGCGGCCAGGACAGGAGAAATCCTCGTGGATCTCGTGACGACAACCCAGATGGGTGATCCGGGTGCCGTATACCGTGAAGAGAGTGGAGAACCGGATCTGGCAGCAACCGCATTTTATCAGACACAGGCACGCATCCACGGAGATATCATTCATGAGGAACAACTGCTGCAGGGATTTGTACAGGCGCTGACTGAATTATCATTAGATGGAAAACTTACCGGAATTTTGCATACGCATAATGATAGCGTGGCGGATGTCGTGAAAGATGAGGGAACGGATATCCTGTACGGACAGAGTTATTTCTATGAGGAACTGCTCGGACTGAGATTCCGGATCAGCCCATTCTCATTTTTCCAGACCAATTCGCTCGGCGCGGAAGTACTCTACGATGTCGCCAGACAGTATGTTGGTGATCTGCATGGCGAGCACGATGGAGCTGTCGTGTATGATCTGTATTCCGGAACCGGTACGATCGCGCAGATCCTTGCGCCGATCGCAAAGAAAGTGATCGGGGTGGAGATCGTCGAAGAAGCAGTGGAGGCAGCCAGAGAAAATGCTGCCTTAAATGAACTGTCCAACTGCGAATTCCTGGCAGGAGATGTGCTGAAGGTATTGGACGATATCGAAGAAAAACCGGATTTTATTGTGCTCGATCCACCGCGTGACGGTATTCATCCGAAGGCATTGGACAAGATTATTGATTCATATAGGTGTGAAAGCATTTTATATATATCCTGCAAGCCGACAAGTCTTGCCCGTGACATTTTGACTTTCATGAATGCAGGATATAAGGTGAAAAAAATTCAATGTGTGGATATGTTTCCAAACACGGTTCATGTTGAAACGGTTTGCCTTTTATCATTAAAATAAAATTGATCAGCAGAATGTCCAATGAATTTCAATGTTTTCATTGAGAACGACTATCTTGTCTATTAACAAACGAATTATGTTATTTATTTGATCATAATCCTCATTTTCAAGTGCTTCCTGAAAAGCGGCTGCATAATTCTGAACTTGTTGAACATTTAAGGGCATTTCTGCAGATACTTTGTCTAATGTTTGTAATAGAGAATTTCTTTCTTGTTTAAGAGCAGTGAGTCGATCCTGTATTTGGGGTAGATCTACTGCTCCAATTTGATATAAATTTAATAGTTTATCTGTCTGTTTATCAAGTTCGGTAAGACGATCTTGGCAAAGTTCGGATTCATTGAGTACGGGAGCTGCATCTTCTTGAATGATCGATTTTAAGTATTTTTGATCAACAGCAAGTTTCTTGATTTCATTTATAATTATGTTATCCAATTCTTCTTGCGTGTATGGATGAAGCCGATTAGTACAATGATCAGATTTAATCATTGCTTTACTGGTACGACTTACAGAATAGCATACATATCGGCGAAGAGGATACCCTTGACTGATGGTTCGCGGTTGCATACGGGCTCCGCAATCTCCACAATAGAGAAGTCCGGTTAATAAACTTTTTCCCATCGATGGGGGATACCTATAGTGAAATCCCAACTGCAAAAGAAGCATTGGATTGTTATGAGAAGATTCCGGAAGATCGCAGAATGCTTGTTGGTGGTGTAAATCTGATCGGGAGAGCATCGTCTGGTGACGTCACGGAAATTATTCCGATCAGCAGTGGAACATATATTGATTTGGACGTGCTTAAATGTTATCCGGTATTAAAAGAAAATATACAGGCTGAAAAAATGGTAAAAGAATTTGTAGATGAAGCGAAAAAAACAGGTTTTCAGACGTTTGGAAAATATGAATTTTCTGCGAACGTGGAAGCTGCGAATCTTGGTGGATGCAGGAGCAGATTAAGATAAGTTATTTATGGGGACTCGATTGGAAGTAATCGAGTCTTTTTTTGATAAAAAGATTGACAAAACGAATACAAAATGCTACAATATAATAAAGATAGAGGTAGTATCGAATAGGAGGCTGCGTATGAGTATGAATTTCGATGAAATTGATAAGGAAGTAGATGAAATAATAGCATCAAACGAAGCGTGGAATAAGCGTACGGATAAACAAAATAGAAAAGAGTATTGGAAACATTTTTTTAAGTACAATAAAGATGTAACCAGAGTATTGATTGTCTTTCTGATTTTACTTGTCGTATTAGGAGTTAAGATCGGAGTAAAAAAAGTGCAATTGAAAGATTCGCTATTGGCCGGACTTGAGGTGCAGGATGATGAAACATTTGCTAAGAGCTTGAAAGCAAAAAAATCTGATATAAAAGGAATGTCACAGTATGATAAGTATGAAATGGGTTTAGATTATCATGATGGATCGGACTCTGATCACGATGGTTTGTCTGACAAAGATGAAATTGAAGTATATGGAACGGATCCGCTTAAAAGCTCTACATCTGGAGATCTGTATACAGATGGATATAAGATCGCAAACAATATGGATCCTGGTAAGTCGTACGAGACGGAAAGCCCGTCTTTTGAAAACAATAATTGTAAGGAAGTAACATTATCAGCTGATGATGCCGGAAGCATGAATGCGGTTGTAGAAGATGTTACGGACCGGTATTCTTTGACTGATTATAGCATTAAGAAGATATATAAGGGATTCTGGATCAGCAATTATTCAGGCACTATTAGTTTGAACTTGAAGAAGGTGTTTTCTGATAATGACATTTCAAAATCTGATATCAGTATCTGGATGTATAAAGGGGATTTCCTTACATATGGTTTGTCAGATTTGGAAAAATGTAAGTATAAGATGAATGGAAACCAGGCAGAGATCGAGAATAAATTCACTGCGGATACATCGTATTATATTTATGTTACCGGAAAGAAAAATATATTAAATTCGATTCTTTCATCGACTTCGCATCAGACACAACTCAACAGCTCCAGGGATACTCAGGCGATCTTTTTATTAAAAGAGTCTCCGATTCTTCATTCCCTGGGACTGACAAAGGTTGATGTATATTATCCGGATCAGAATGATGATGAAGCCAATATTAAAATGGAACAGAGAGCCATTGAGCTGTATAATCTGCAAGAGGATACTGACGAAATCAATTTCATTCCATCGTCTGCCGACAAAATTCAGAAAAAGTATGAAAAATTGCGTAATATGATGCCGAAGCTGGATACCAAAGATGGATTGGTGTATGATAAAGACGGAAAAGGGAATTTATTACTTACTTTATTTGGCTATCAGTGCATCGATGATGGAATTACTGTTGATGCAAGTGGCAGCGGAAAAAATAGTGAAGAGTCTGAAAAGGTAACTTATAAGAAGCATCATACAAATTTTGATCCATATGTAGATGAACTTCCATTCCAGAATTTTGCTTCACAGTATGGTCACAATGGAAATTGTGCAGGTATTGCTCATTTAACTTCTTATCTGTTTAATATCGGTTCTTTCCCGGACAATGGCAGCTATGATGATATCAAATGGAATCTTAATACAGACAAACATAATGCGACACTCATGGATCCAGGATTGGATGATTTTAAGACAAAGTCTTTTGTAGATGATCATTCTTCGGCTTTTAACAGCTATATCAGTGAGGATAAGCTGACATCTGGAGAAAAGGAATTTGTAAAAATGATAGGCGCTGCTTATCAGGAGGATAATGACAAGCTGCCATACTTGAATGAATATATGGTGTCAAATAATTGGACTCCGGATTGGAGCGTTGCAGAACATATGATGGATTACCTGAATGGAGGAAAGATTCTCAACGTTGGACTGTATTTAAAGAATGGATCCGGTCATACCATTACAGTTTATGATTATTATTACAACTATGCAGGAGAACTTATTTTCAGAGTGTACGACTCCAACATTCCACAGAATCATATGGATGATGTAGAATTAAATTGTGACGGGGCTTGCTATCTTCAGTGTAAGAAGGTTTTAAGAAGTGATGGAACTTATGGAATGGAGTATTTATATTATCCAATTCAAGGACAGACAGAATATCTTGCATCTACCAGTGCCAATCTTATGTCCAAGAGTGCTATAATGGTATATGACGAAAATCTGAACATCTTGAATTAAAAGTAAAGAAAGTAGGATGTGGTAAGTATGAAAGCATTTGAATTGACAAGAAAACAGAATATGGAAGAAATGTTATCAGATCAGCGACAGTTCACGGCAAAAATGATTGTGCGAGAAGTACAAAAAATTGCGAAAGAACATAATATTAGTGAGGAAGAAGCTTACTGGGGATACACGCATGGCTTGTACGGATCTGATCGAGATGTGGAGGAATAGCAATGGGAATAAAAAATAAAACGTTAATTGATATGATAAGAAGAAATAACAACTACTTTGAAGATTATATAACAAGGAGCGTTTACCATTCCAATGCGATTGAGGGAAGTACCTTGTCGTATTATGAGACGTATCAAGTCATTTTTAATTGTTCATCGGATGAAATACTTAGCAATATAAAACCAAGAGAGTTATACGAAGCAATCAATTTAAAATATGCGATGGATTATATTTTTGATCATTTGGAAGAAGATATAACGGCTTCTTATCTGATCGACATTGGTCGTATCATCAATAAAAACATAAATGAGATTAGTTCATTTAGAACTTCTCCGGTGTTTATTTTGGGGGCAGAACATATTCCGCCAGACGCTTCTGATATTCCGCGATTGATTAATGAACTAATATATACTTCCTTTAAATCGGAGGATTTTCTGTATGACTTAGCTGATTTTCATATACGATATGAAAGAATCCATCCATTTGGAGATGGAAATGGTCGTTCAGGACGTGTTCTTATGAATAAAATTGCTATGTCAGAAGGATATGCACCTTTCGTTATTCCAAAAGAAGAACGAACACAATATATGAATCTTTTGGCTGATTGCAATACGGACGGGTTAAAGCAAATGATTCAGAAATTGATGCAGGTTGAGATAGAACGTATGAAACAGTTTGATATTCATTTTGAAAAGACTATGCGTTCTTCTGGATTAATGGAAAAACCAGATAACTCATTGCATCAAATTAACACAAAAGAACCTGAGCTGATACAATTGGCTCCTATGAATAAGAAAAGAGGAAAATAGTAAAATGTTTTCACAGAAACCTATTATTATAGAATATGATTTTGATACTTCGAACGTATGGGATGAAAATATGTATCTTAATGCCATGTATTCAGAAAACGGAAAATTCAACAGTTTTCGATGTCCGAATAAAAATTGTGGGCTGGCCGTTAAAGTTGGATTTCCGAAATGCCCATTGCCCATTTTGTAATACACGACTCAAATGGAAGTATCCATTCAAAAAGATGGAATTGTAGTTTGCGCCAAATTGGCGCAAACAGATACCAATATGAACTATTAAATAAACGTAATGCTATAAGAGCTGCCTAAATGATGTTAATCAGAGAGGGCAGCTCTTATTAGTTTGAATAGAAAGATTGCGCCAATTTGGCACAGATTATCCTAACTCCCGCGTATTATAATAAGCTGCTTCTGCTTCAATCCTTTCTTTAAACACATCTATACCAACTAACAACTTGAATAGGATATCCGGATATTCGCTGCGCCAACAAGTTATAGATATATCATGTAGAGACTCGTTTTGAAGTAGCGAAAGGTTGGATTGAGAAGTGTTTACTGGAAGAATATCATATTTCCCATATTCGTCTTGAATAATTCCAAAAACGGTTACCCCTTCCGTTCCTATTTCCATTGTCATTTTAGTTTCCATTTGTGTTTCCTCCTTAATTGTGATTTGTGATTATTAAATGGTGTTATATAAAGGATGAAGGAAAGTATGGAAAATGTAGTTTTCTATATAGAAAATTGCAAATAGCTTTTCGGGGTGTTAGGGGTGTCCCCTTGCTGCACATCCGCCTGGCGGTGTGGGTGCGTAAATCTCCGAACGGAGCGCAGTGAAGTGAGTGTGCATTTATGCGTATCCTGTTACATAAATATAGGGTGTTTTATACGATCTTTTTAAGATGCAATGTTGCACGTTTTGTATTTTGCGCCAAATTGGCGCAAAAGTTTCTTAAATGCAATTTAAGAAGTAAATTATGGCTTTTTCTATAACAATTTTCCTTATAGTATCGGCTATGCTTGTAAATTGCAAATAGAAAAAAAACCGTAGATATTGGCAAAGCAATGTCTGATATAGCATCAAATATTGTTTTACATGTACTGTATACAGCCCCGTTTGCAGCCGTTGGAGAAGTTGTAAACAACGTCATGGCAATTTCGATCAAACTGTTCCATATATTATAAGCAGTATTAAAGATATCTTCTGTCATATTGTCACCGACTAAATGATGCACCAATCTTTGTAGTTGGTGCATCCCCTTCCCTCATTTTAACCTTACTTTCCTTGTAAAATTCCAATAATAATTGAACCACCACACATAATAGCACCAGCACCTATTGTTTCAGCCGCAGAATATTCCCCATTTTGATCTTTTTTTTGATATGATTGTGCAAACTTATAAATTCCATACATAATAATAACACCGCCAAAAGATCCAATAACGGCAAATCTGTAATTTCGACACCTCCAGAACAGCAACTAAAAAAGTTCCTAAATGACACTTTGAAATTTGTCTTTATGATAGGTGTACTTGCAAATCTATGGGATGTAATGGGATATCTTATGCAAATTGCAGATGGAGTAACTGATAAAGTTGCAACTAATGCTGATGCTCCGTATACAATGACGATGTCGGACGATTTGAAGAATATTATCTCGGAAGTAAATGATCTATCTCCAACGACGCAGATACATTTTACGAGTTTTGGATCAGATCTGATTGCTTTTGCAAAAGAATTTCTTGATATAGCAATGACACGCTTGTTATTCTTCATAGCAGCAATAGTAACACTTGGTGTAATTGTTGCGGCTTGTATATCTATTATTAACTGTGCTTATCAACGAATCTTAAAGCCATTGGTTATATTGCCGTTTTCAAGCATTACGGTTGCAATGGCATCTGGATCGCATGAGTCAGAGAGGGTAGCTACGAGTTACATCAAAACATTTTTTG
>Ga0129312_1001063_pt1 | contig 17786 bp, 12 predicted proteins | sample O827metagenome_FD_94434 | JGI IMG/M metagenome (GOLD analysis project Ga0129312, IMG submission 94434) | Orangutan group fecal microbial communities from Wisconsin, USA - O827 metagenome | ecosystem: Host-associated > Mammals > Digestive system > Large intestine > Fecal | place: USA: Wisconsin... | reverse complement strand
AAGGTTCCGTTGATAAGCTGCATCAGTACCTGACGGATCTCAGGATCTGTGTTGTAGATGAAGTCCGGATCATAACCGCCGTTGTTCTCATAGTTGATGATCTGGTCGGAGCTCATACCGAAAATAAATGCATTCTCCTCGCCAACCTCCTGTACGATCTCAACGTTGGCACCATCCATAGTTCCCAGTGTGGGAGCACCGTTCAGCATGAACTTCATGTTACCTGTACCGGAAGCCTCTTTACTTGCTGTGGAGATCTGCTCGGAAACATCTGCTGCCGCAAAAATGATCTCAGCGTTGGATACACGGTAGTTCTCGATGAATACAACCTTCAGCTTACCGTTGATGGAAGCATCATTGTTTACAACATCTGCCACACAGTTGATCAGCTTGATGATCTTCTTTGCACGTGCGTAAGCTGCGGAAGCTTTTGCACCAAAGATAAATGTTCTTGGATAGAAATCCATCTCCGGATGTACCTTGATCTGGTTGTACAGATAGATCACATGCAGAATGTTAAGAAGCTGACGTTTGTACTCATGAAGTCTCTTAACCTGGATATCGAAGATAGAGTGCGGGTCAACCTCAACACCATTGTGCTCCAGGATATATTTTGCAAGACGCTCTTTGTTCTTGAACTTGATGGTCATGAACTCCTGAAGAGCCTTCTCATCGTCTGCGTAAACTTTAAGCTTGGAAAGCTGGGAAAGATCTGTGATCCAGTCCGGTCCGATCTTGTCTGTTACCCAGTCAGCCAGAAGCGGGTTTCCATGAGCAAGGAAACGTCTCTGTGTGATACCGTTTGTCTTGTTGTTGAACTTCTCAGGCATCATCTCATAGAAATCCTTCAGCTCCTGATTCTTGAGGATCTCGGTATGAAGGCGTGCAACACCGTTTACAGAGTAGCCTGCAACGATCGCAAGGTGAGCCATCTTAACCTGTCCGTCATAGATGATCGCCATCTTCTTGATCTTCTCGAAGTTTCCAGGATATTTCTGCTGGATCTCAAGAATGAAACGACGGTTGATCTCCTCGATGATCTGGTATACACGGGGAAGCAGTCTGGAGAACAGCTCGATCGGCCATTTCTCAAGTGCCTCGGACATGATGGTGTGGTTGGTGTAAGCACAGCATTTTGTTGTGATATCCCATGCCTGATCCCAGCCAAGACCTTCCTGATCCATAAGAAGACGCATCAGCTCTGCAACAGCTACAGTCGGATGAGTATCGTTCATCTGGAATACGACCTTCTCATGAAGCTTTGTGATGTCGTCGTGTGTTTTTTTGTATTTGGCAATCGCTGCCTGAAGGCTGGCAGATACGAAGAAGTACTGCTGTTTCAGACGAAGCTCTTTACCTGCCATATGGTTATCATTAGGATAAAGTACCTCAACGATGGTACGTGCAAGGTTCTCCTGCTCTACTGCGTTGTGGTAGTCACCCTTGTCGAAGGAGTCCAGGTTGAAGTCTACGATCGGCTCTGCATCCCAGATACGAAGTGTGTTTACAACATCGTTGTTATAACCTGTGATCGGCATATCGTAAGGAACAGCCTTAACTGCCTGATATCCTTCATGGATGAATTTATTCTCGTTCTTCACCGGATCCCACTCAACACGTACATATCCGCCGAAATGAACCTCTTTTGCATACTCCGGACGACGGAGCTCGAAAGGATAGCCGTTCTTCAGCCAGTTATCCGGTGCCTCCACCTGATAGCCGTCACGGATCTCCTGCTTGAACATACCATAACGGTAACGGATTCCGCATCCGTATGCACAGTAGTTCAAAGTTGCAAGGGAATCCAGGAAGCATGCTGCCAGTCTTCCGAGTCCACCGTTTCCAAGAGCCGGATCCGGCTCCTGGTCCTCGATGCAGTTAATGTCAAGTCCAAGCTCCTCAAGAGCCTCCTTAACCTCACCATATGCGCCAAGGTTGATCAGGTTGTTTCCAAGGGCACGACCCATAAGGAACTCCATGGACATATAATATACTATCTTCGGATCCTGTTTCTCATACGCCTTCTGGCTCTTGAGCCAGTTGTCAATGATCACGTCCTTCACAGTGTAGCTTACAGCCTGGAAGATCTGCTCCTGTGTAGCTTCCTCCAGTGTTTTTCGATAAAGGAATTTTACGTTTTCTTTTACGCTTTTTTTGAATTCCTCTTTCTCAAACTGCTTGTCAATCATTAGTTTTCCTCCTGTACTTTGGATACTCCCAGTGTTACAGCCTCTTTGTTGATGTTCCATTCTTTGGTGTAACCCTCTGCTTCTCCCAGAACAATATTTTCTGCCAGTACTTCACGTTTGATCTCATCCTGGTTTGCTTTCATGATATCCATGATCTTATCGTTATCTTTTGCATAGACAATAATCTTGTCCATGACTTCGAAACCAGCCTCTTTACGCATGGTCTGCACCTTACTGATGATCTCGCGGACAAAGCCCTCCTGGATCAGTTCAGGTGTAAGGTTTGTATCAAGGACAACGGATGTTTCACCGTCTGTCTCTGTAACATAGCCCTCGCTCTGGGCTGTTTCGATCAATAAGTCTTCCTCTGCAAGCTCGACCTTATTTCCGTCAATGTCAAGAACGAGAACACCATTGTCTCTCAGCTCTTTCATTGCTGCGGTTCCGTCGATCTCAGAGAGTGCGGTACGGATGCCGTTCAGAAGCTTGCCGTATTTCGGTCCTACTGTACGGAGCTGCGGCTTGAAGCTGTAGGAAATGAAGGACTCTACATCATCTGCGAATTTCACCTCTTTTACATTGAGCTCATCTGCGATGATATCTGTGTAGAATTTATCCATAGCTTTCTCAGCCTTTACATACATGGTTCCGATCGGCTGACGGTTCTTGATGTTTGCAGTATTTCTGCATGCACGGCCAAGAACAACGATCTCAAGAAGCTCTTCCATGTTTGCCTCAAGATCCTTGTCGATCCATGCCTCGTTTACCTCCGGGTAATCGCAGAGATGGATACTCTCCGGAGCGTCTGCATCAATACTTCTTACAAGGTTCTGGTAGATATCCTCAGTCATGAACGGGATCATCGGAGCTGCAGCCTTGGCAACAGTTACCAGTGCTGTGTAAAGTGTCATGTAAGCATTGATCTTATCCTGCTCCATGCCCTTTGCCCAGAAACGCTCACGGCTTCTTCTTACATACCAGTTACTCATATCGTCAACAAATTCCTGAAGTGCTCTTGCAGCCTCCGGAATCTTGTAGGAATCAAGATCCGCATCGACAGTCTTCACCATGGTATTCAGCTTGCTGAGCAGCCATTTATCCATAACCGGAAGCTTATCGTAATTTAAAGTATATTTAGTTGCGTCAAAATTGTCAATGTTCGCATACAGTACGAAGAATGCGTAGGTGTTCCACAGAGTGCTCATGAACTTTCTCTGTCCCTCTACAACTGCCTTGCCGTGGAAACGGTTCGGAAGCCATGGAGCACTGTTGATGTAGAAATACCAGCGGATAGCATCTGCGCCGTATTTGTTCAGTGCGTCAAATGGATCTACGGCATTTCCCTTGGACTTACTCATCTTCTGTCCGTTCTCATCCTGTACATGTCCCAGAACGATTACATTCTTATACGGAGCCTTGTTGAAAAGCAGTGTGGACTCAGCAAGAAGTGAGTAGAACCATCCTCTTGTCTGGTCAACAGCCTCGGAGATGAAGTCTGCCGGGAACTGCTGCTCAAACAGGTCTTTGTTCTCAAACGGATAATGATGCTGTGCAAAAGGCATTGCTCCTGAATCAAACCAGCAGTCGATTACCTCCGGTACACGGTGCATGGTCTTTCCGCAGTCCGGGCACTTCATGGTGATATCATCAATGTATGGGCGATGAAGCTCGATAGTCTTCGCACGCTCGTCACCACTCTTCTCATAGAGATCCTGGCGGCTTCCTACGGATTCCATATGTCCGCACTCACACTGCCAAATATTCAGTGGTGTTCCCCAGTAACGGTTTCTGGAAATACCCCAGTCCTGAACGTTCTCAAGCCAGTCACCGAAACGTCCTTTACCGATGCTCTCCGGGATCCAGTTAATTGTATTATTGTTGCGGATCAGATCATCCTTTACTGCTGTCATCTTGATGAACCAGGACTCACGTGCATAGTAGATAAGCGGTGTGTCACATCTCCAGCAGTGCGGATAATCATGCTCGAATTTCGGTGCGTCAAAAAGCTTGCCCTCTTTGTCAAGGTCTGTAAGGACCATCGGGTCTGCTTTCTTTACGAATACACCGGCATATGGTGTCTCCTTGGTCATGTTACCCTGTCCGTCTACGAACTGTACGAACGGAAGGTCATAATCACGGCCAACACGGCTGTCGTCCTCACCAAATGCAGGTGCGATATGAACGATACCGGTACCATCACTCATGGTAACGTAGTTATCGCAGGTTACAAAATGAGCTTTTTTACGCTGTTTTGCTGCTGCCTCTCCTGCACATGCAAAAAGCGGCTCGTATTCCTTGCGCTCAAGGTCTGTTCCTTTATATTTCTCAAGGATCTCATATGCAGGCTCATCATCCTTTGCAAGCTTACCGAGAACCTTGTCCAGAAGTGCTTCTGCCATGTAGTAGGTGTAGCCGTCTGCTGCTTTTACCTTGCAGTAGATCTCATCCGGGTTTACACAAAGTGCAACGTTGGACGGAAGTGTCCACGGTGTTGTTGTCCATGCCAGGAAGTATGCATCCTCACCGACAACCTTAAAACGCACGATGGCGGAACGCTCTTTAACAGTCTTGTAGCCCTGGGAAACCTCCTGTGCGGAAAGCGGAGTTCCGCAACGCGGGCAGTAAGGAACGATCTTAAAGCCTTTGTAAAGGAGACCTTTTTCCCAGATCTCTTTCAGTGCCCACCACTCGGACTCGATGAAATTGTTGTCGTATGTTACATACGGATGCTCCATGTCAGCCCAGAAACCAACGGTAGATGAGAAATCCTCCCACATTCCCTTGTATTTCCATACGCTCTCCTTACACTGCTGAATGAACGGCTCCATTCCGTACTCCTCGATCTGCTCCTTGCCGTCAAGACCAAGCTTCTTCTCAACCTCAAGCTCAACCGGAAGTCCGTGGGTATCCCAGCCTGCTTTTCTCGGAACCATATAGCCCTTCATTGTACGGTATCTCGGGATCATATCCTTGATAACTCGTGTCAGAACGTGTCCGATGTGCGGCTTACCATTTGCGGTAGGCGGTCCGTCATAGAATGTGTATGTCTCACCCTCTTTGCGGCTGTCCATACTCTTTTCGAAAATCTTATTGTCTTTCCAGAATTTCTCAACTTCTTTTTCGCGGTCAACAAAATTCAGATTCGTGTCAACTTTACGATACACAATATTTACCTCCTGTGTCTGATTAATTTCTTCACAGATACTTAAGTCATACCAGTAACCTGGTAATAAAATAAAAAAGACCCCATCCTGTAAAAGGACGAAGTCTGATTCGCTGTACCACCTGTTACATTATACGGGCCTGTGTCCGGATTCCTGCGTCTTCTGATATGTTCTTATGCTCTGAGCGCGGGCTGTTGTTCCATGTCTGTTCATGGCGGACATTTCTTTGTATCTGCCGATATATGTTCCCTGTAACGGAGGAAATCCGTCAGCTCTTACTTGATAATTACAGATTCCCGGCTGCTGCCGGCCAACTTCGGAACTGAAGCTCAGGAGTGATATTCCGTCATATTTACTCGCCCCGGGCTCCCACCATCCCCGGTTCGCTGCAAGCTTTCCATATGGCCTACTGTCTCCATCACAGCTTTTTTCTATATACGCTGTCTATTATAGGTTGGGGAAAATCCATATGTCAAGTGTTTTCAGGGATTTTTTATTCCCTCCATGGCATCCATATACGCATTTCTCCGTATTCACGGTTATCCCATGCAAAATACGGGATCAGGCGGACCGGAATACCCCTACGTTTGAAATGCAAGATAATATTTTGACATAATCCAAAAAAAGTCTTAATGGAATTTTCATAGTCTGTCAGTGGTTTTTCTACAGGGAAAGTGTTATACTACTGTAAATGTGTTTCCGGGATGGGGACATAGAAATGATCGAAGGGTAATGATATATGCTTAGAAAAAAACTTAATAAACTGAGAAATGTTGCTTTAGGAGTTCTGTGTTTAAGCCTTGCTGTTACACAGCCCTGTTTTGCTTCCGCACCTCTTGGTTATGACGAATACGGAGATCCCATCGTCACAGCCACACCGGTTCCGGACAGCTCCACATCCACAGGCCAGACTACGGTCACAGCACCACTTCACTCAGACTACTACACTCAGGCTGCTGACACGGATTCCATTGAGGGATGGCCCACAGGCCCAAATGTTGAGGCACAGGCTGCTGTTCTGATGGATGTGAACACAGAGACTGTTCTCTATTCCAAGAACGGGGACACACAGCTTTATCCTGCCAGCATCACCAAGATCCTCACCACACTTCTTGCCTGTGAGAATCTGGGATACAAGACCAACATCACAGTATCCGACACAGCCGCTTACAGTGTTTCTTCCGGAGATTCCAGCATTTACGCTTCTCCCGGAGAGACTTTTACTAGGAACCAGGCGCTTATGGCTGTCATGCTTCAGTCAGCCAATGAGATGTCTGTAGCTGTGGCAGAACAGGTTTCCGGTTCCGTGAAGAAGTTTACAGAGCTTATGAACTGGCGGGCCAGGCTTTTTGGATGTAAGAATTCTCATTTTAACAATCCTAACGGACTTCCGGATGAGACTCATTACACCACAGCTTCCGATATGGCCAGAATAGCCAAGTCAGCATGGATGAATCCTCTTTTCCGTATGTTCTGTACCACCAGATATTATGAGATTCCTGCCACCAGTTATTTTAAAGAACCAAGGCAGCTTCTCAACCATCACAAGATGATGGAAGGCGGTGATTATTATTACGAAGGTGTCCTGGGCGGCAAGACCGGCTACACTCAGGCTGCCGGAAATACTCTTGTCACCTATGCAGAGCGTAACGGTACGACGCTGGTAGCTGTTGTGCTGAATTCCATTTCCGCTGCAGGTGCCTACTCGGACACAGCTTCTCTTTTCGATTACGGATTTAATAATTTCCAGAAAGTGGATATGGAAGTTGATATGGATCCGGTTCCTGTAAGGAACCTTCCATGTGAGAAATATATTCTTAAGAACTGTGGCAACACATATCCTTTCTATTATAAAAGCAAGGTTTATGTGACACTGCCCACCGGAATCGACAAGTCTGTACTTACCAAACGCCAGGCCGTTCTCCACGATGCAGTCGGCCCGTTACGTCTGAAAAGTAAATATTATTATAAGGATCATCTTGTTGGATGGGGAATGCAGTATGAACGGAATATCGTATCAGATCTCCTTCTGCCCAGTCCTTCGTAACTGTCTTTTAAGGCGGATGGCTTCGTGTTTTTCACGGATGTCATCCGCTGTTTTTTTGTCTGATGCTCTCAAGGTCCGCACTGCAAAATATCTTCCCGCATCTGTCTTGCGGATACGGATCCTGCCTGCGATTTCTCCATGTTCCTTACATAATGCAAGACAGTAATGTACTTTGGAATTGTTGGTGCTGAACCAGCGGATCTTTCTTTTTGCCAGATTATGGCATATGGGACAGGGAGTGGACACTACAGTCCTGTCCTTTATCAGCTTTTCTTTTGACACAAATTCCCTGGATACATATTTGTCGCACAGTGGATAGGAAATATAGATCTCCTCAGCCTTTGACCTGGGATTCTGGTATACATCCAGAGACGGGTTGTCTTTTATTGTTTTTTCATCAATATGTGCAAGTACGCAGGCAGTATATCCCGCATCTGCCAGTGCTCTGTGAAAAGTTCCGTTCTTGGGAATCTCAAGCTGATCAATGGCATATTCCAGTGATCTCCGTGAGATCCCGTCCTCAAACCGGATACTGAAAAGCTTCTGCACATCATAGTAGGTTACAGGTCCGGGGATCAGTTTCATAAGGTGATAAAATTTCATATTCCGCTGCAGTTCCATCACGTCCTGATTTCCCCAGGTAAAAAAGCGGTACTCCGGCCCGCACCATTCCAGGAATTCCTTCACTGCCCTGGGAAAAGAAACACCGGAGAGAAGATCATCGTAATCCACATGGATCACCTCATGGATGCTGTCATGGATCCACTTATAGACCTTCGGCCTGATCAGTTGCTGAAAAGTCCCTGTGATCTCCAGTTTCTCATTCAGCCTGACCGCTCCGATCTCAATGATCTCAAAAGGAAGCCTGCTGTCCGGATGGCGCCTTCCATCCGGATTCTGGTTCCATTCCAGATCAAATACAATGTAGTTCATGGATCATTCCTCCACTGAATACAGAGCCTCCAGAAGCTCCTGCTGGAACGCAGCCGTATCTGCATCTGTGAGAACTGTATCTTTCATATTGTCTTTGCCGTACATCCACCAGCGGAAATCGCAGATCATGCTTCCTCTTCCTGCTCCGTCAGAACAGTCTACGTCCAGGATAGCTTTTTCTGTTTTAAAAAATTCCGGATGGATAAGATACATAAATGGTACTGCATCATGGATGCTGACTGCATTTCTGTATTTGCCTGTTTCTCCATCCAGCACAAATCCCGCCATATCTCCGCAGGCCCTGGCCACTTTGTTTCCGGACTGGCACAGTTTCATGATCTGATTTCTGGTAAAATTACATTTCAGGGTGGCATCCAGTCCGCACATGGTTACAGGGATCCCGGACTGACACACGATCTTCGCTGCTTCCGGATCTGCATACACGTTAAATTCCGCACATGGAGTCACATTTCCCCCTCTGGCTGCTCCACCCATAAATACGATATTACGGATCCTGCTTTTTACTTCCGGAAAAAGCTTAAGAAGAAGTGCCAGGTTGGTCATGGGGGCTGTCGGAACAAAAGTTACCTGTTCTCCTTCCGGAAGAGAGTTGAGAAGGTCTCTTAAAAAAAGTACCGCATTGTCTGATACCGGCTTCTTATCTGTTTCCGGAAGCTCACAATATCCAAGTCCTGTTTCTCCGTGAAATTCCTCTGCGTGAAGCTCTTCTCTTACAAGTGCAGATACCATTCCTGCTGCAACCGGAACATCCAGTCCGTAAAAATCTGTAAGCTTAAGGGCGTTTGCTGTTACTTTATCTATTGTCTGATTCCCTGCCATTGTGGTAACTGCAAGAAGATCAAATTCTTCTCTGTGGGCAGCCACATAAGCAAGGGCTATTCCATCATCAATCCCCGGATCGCAATCCATGATGATCCTGATCTTTTCTGCCATAGTTTTACCTCATTTATCTGTATTTAAGCACGTTTTTATCTGTTACAACAGTATAACAGAGTGGATAATGGCTGTAAAGTGGAGTAAAAAGCAACAGGAAAGAATCCGTCAAAATAAAAAACCTGTCAGATGGGTCGGGTCTGACAGGAAAAAGGGGGTACTATATATATAATCAACAAATATGAAATTTGGAATTTTATCTGTAGATATGTCACCTGCAGGTGGCATATCTCTGACTGGTTATCAGTCAATGGAAATAAATTTCTTCTCTTCTACTTCTTTCTTGGTTTCTTCTTTCGGGAATGTCATCTTCAGGATTCCGTTCTCGTATTTTGCATGGATATCTTCGTGTTTGATACTCGGTCCTACATAAAAGCTTCTGGAACATTTACCTGTGTAACGTTCTCTGCGGACGTATTTACCTTTGGCATCTTTCTCATCCTTGTTCTCTTCTCTGGAAGCAGAAACATTCAGATAACCATCCTTCAACTGGATCTTAACATCCTCCTTCTTAAATCCCGGAAGATCGATCTCCAGCTCATAATTACCATCCACGTCACGGATATCAGTCTTCATCATATCCTTAACCTGCGGATAAGATTCTCTCCTTACCGGATATCCCATAAAGTCATCAAACAAATCCTCACCAAAAATACTGGGCATTAACATAACGCATCCTCCTCATCTATATAAGCTTCATGCTGTGTAGTTGTTGTTCTGTAATTTCCTGTTTCAGGAACTTTCCGGAAGAATCTCTTTTTGTCTCTTCCTTTGTTCTGCATGTACTATAACACACACTTGTTAGCACTGTCAATAGGCGAGTGCTAATTTCACAATTTCTTCACATTTGCCCGTTCTCTGGCTGCACTTATAAGTACTCTCCCAATATCTGTCCAACACATTCATAAATTGTATCTATGATTTCTTCGCACTTACCCTTCTTCATACCTGCTGTAACTCCTACTGCCAGAAGTTCCTTTCTGCCTGGATTTCGCCCATTTCCATTAACAGTTGTTGTATGTTCTCCGTAATAGGTATTACTGTAGGTAAGATCATACGCCGGGCTCAGACGCCACTGGTCATTTGATTCATCATATAAATATGTGAAATTTTTTGAATGATCGTCCCGGTTATGTGCAATCACATTAAAACACATTCGTCGAAACATGTTTTCCACATCTTCACTATTATCTCTGGTCAAAATCTTTGTAAGTTTCATCAGGCTGTGATAATCCAGACTCGGCTGCTCAAAATCCAGCTCCAGAAGTGCCGCGGCAGTCAGCATATGAACTCTTCTCCCATTAGTCCCTCTGTCAAATCGTCTGATTCCAAAGTAACCCTTGCACTTATCAGATGGAAATAATCTCGTTTCACTCATTGTAATGCCACATTTTCTTGCACAGCAGGAATAATCGTATTCCATCTTTCCTGTATCTTTTCCGTCTACATGAGCGGGAAATTTTATGATCCAGTCTTCCTGATCAATTGTTGTCATAATTTTAGGTCTGGCACCACCGCTGGTGCCTCCAAGATGATACAGATCATCCAGTTTATCTGAGTACTCTGTATTTAATATCTTCTCACATTCTTCTGCCAGTTCATCCAAATTTACATGATTGTGCTGTTCTGGAAAACTTTTCTCCGGATAATATGTCAGTGCCCCCATTCCTGACTTTCCAACTATCGCCAGTCGGTCCAGAACTGTCAGTTCATCCAGATTCTGCTTATGAGCCCGAAGCAATCGATCCAGTAATAACCTTCCCCAGTTATCCGGAAGACTATCTGCGAACACCCCAAAAAGTCCGGCAAAGTAATCTTTTGTCGGAACAAATACCTGATTCTTTAAGGGAAGTGAAAATGGGCTGATCGAAAACCCATTTTCCAGCCATTCTTCGCCATATTGAAACGCAGCCTTATGATCAGCCGTCATAGCCAATGTTCCTACAAACTTTTCGTCATAGTATACCTGCAATGTATTATCTTGTCTCATTTATGACCTCCTGAATATCTTTATAAGGTACCTGTGTAAAAAGATTTCTGAGTTCATCTGCCAGGTCCAGTGCCATAGCGATCTTTGTAAGTGATATCAGTGAAATCTGCCCGGAACTTTCAAACCTTTTGATTGATCCATAGCTTACTCCACTCATAACTGCCAGTTTCTCCTGTGAAACAGAACGACGTTTTCTGATATTCCGTACTCTCTGTGCAAGTTTCTGATCCAGTTCCTCTGCTGTCTCCCATATAAGCTGTTCCATATATCTCCCCCTTTATATCGTTACTAATATATTATCCAAAATCATAGAATTATATACTTTTTAGATAATATTTTATCTGTTTTTATTTTATCATTTACCATAAAAAAGCACAAGCCACATTTCTGTAACTCGCGCCTTTCTGCAACACTTTCAACACATATTTATCAAAATATCTGACATAATCTTTAAAAGACAGGATAAATATACTGTTCCTGCCGCATATGCCAGATTAAAAGAGCCAATGCCAAGTGCTGCCGTAGCTGCAAGTGCTGTTATAGTTAATAAACTTTTTTTCATAATAATGTCCTTTCTGCACAATTCTGATGTGTTCAAAAATTGCGAATCGTTTGCATTTATTAAAACAGCACACAGATATATGTATGTCAATATAATTTGCAAATTATTTGCATTTTATAGAAAGTACAATTGACTCAAATGTATCCGATGTGGTACGGTTGTACATCTGGACTGCGATTTTATGGATGAATTAAAAGAGCATCTGTATCGGGACCATGGATTCCGTCTTCAGTGCAGTGGAGATATGCTTCATGGAATCTGTCAGGACTGTGAAAAAAAAGAAAATCCGTAACTGTAAATTACGAATTTCTTTCGTTTTTTTCCGTCTTATTATGATGGATCTGCCAGATGATGCACCTGATCGATACAGGAACTGTAATAAGGCAGGCAATGGCTCCGGACAGCATAATTGCAATATCCTGAAAAAGGAACCTGGAATTCAGAATAATCTCCAGATTATATTGCTGGATCCGAACATAGGAAAATAATAAAATAGAGCCTCCGAAATAAGCAAAAAGCAGTGTATTTACCGTTGTACCGATAATTTCTTTTCCGACCTGATAGCCGGAAGAAATAAGCTCTTTTTCTGTCAGTTCCTTTTTATGCGTCCAGACTTCATATACAGAGGATGTTACAGACAAAGCAGTATCGATAACTGCTCCCAGAGTGCTGAAGGCGCACACAAAGACTGCTACATGAAGCATATTGATACTAATATCCGTATTGTAATAATACATAAAATCATCTTCCGAAATCTGCAGCTCATTTAATCCGTAACTTTCTGCTCTCCATGTGATAATGTAGATTGGAATGATCAGAAGCAGCATTACAAGCAGTGTCGCCAGAAAAGCAGCCCGTGTCTTTGGATTATTTCCATTCTGATAAAACAGTGAATTATAACAAACAGCAGCTCCTGCCACTAATACCAGAAGAAGTGGCGGGAAACCGGCAGCCATCAGTATAATTGAAAAAAACAGAACGATGATGTTACCGGCAAGTGCCATGATCGAAACAGCACCGCGTTCTCCACCGATTATGATCATCAGAAAAAGCAACACCAATGCAAGAAAAATATTCATTTTTTGTCACTCCTTTTCAGTAATGGCAGCTTCATAATAACCGAGGCAATCAGAACAGATACCGGTATTGCCAGTACTATCCCTATGCTTTCTATTAAAAATCGACAAATGTCATATGGAATGTGATATCTCACGATCGTTATAAAGCTTACATCATTGTTCATCTTTAGTATAAACATGGGAATCATACCGCTTGCCAGAACAAACAGCAGCACATTTATCATTGTTCCCATAATATCATATCCTATTTCACGGCCGGAATGTATCAGCTTTCTCAGAGAAACTGAAGGATTTTTCTGAACAATTTCTCCTGCTGCAGCACTGATCGTCACGGTTACATCCATAATAGCACCAAGTCCTGTCAGCATAATATCTGTCCAGAATATATCTGCTGAATTCCCCATACTTCCAAGATATTCCAGATTGGAATAATCCAGATCTCCACACATATAAATGGAAAACTCAAATAATCCCATGATCAGAAACAATACACATAATGTTGAAAAAATTGAAGCAAACGTTTTTCTGTGAATCCCGTTTAAGCAGATCAATGTAGTCAATGAAAACAAAAGTACGATCACATTACAGATATTTAAAATGCTTTTTCCATCTGACAGAGCACGGAATCCGTACATGAAGATCACCGTATTCAGTATCACTGATATGATGGTATATAATCCCTGTTTTCCTGTAATATAGATCAGCAGACAAAACAGCCCTCCTGCCAGTATTGCCAGATATCCATCTCTCTTTACAGATCGTATTGATCCTCCGGGATTATCTTTTGAGCCACTCAGAAGAACCGTATCTCCTTTATGATATTTCCAAGATTGAACCTGAGAAGAAGCATATTCATTGGAAATCATAATTTTTTCACCCTTATGTGCACCATTCAATATACGTGCAGTAATCTTCTGCGTATAATAATACTCTTTTGAATTTCTGGTTCCTTCTCTGCTCAGAGTCTGTTTTTCTGTTACAGAACATATTTTTGCCAGCGGTGTATGATAAAATCGGGAATTACAGCAGGTAAACAGAACAAAAATAATATATATGCCGGCTAAAAGATATTTTTTGTAAAATACGCAGGATTTCATTAACTTCATTCCCCCCTGTAGAAATATTGCAATCGTAAATGCACTGACCGGTTGCTTTTTATCGAAGTAACATTGTACGCTTTTTGAAAGTATCGGTCAATATAAGGTATACAAAAAACAGCAGCAGAACCGTTTTCACTGTTCTGCTGCTGCCCCCATAATTATTTTAACAAATACCTGACTCCAAAAAAGCCATTATTTACAAAGCTCAGAAAATGCATCCGCAACAAACTGAACCTTGGTTCCGATGATAACCTGTACAGAGGTTTTGCCTGGTTTGATAACACCGGCAACACCGGCAGATTTGATCACCTTATCATTTACAGCAGTAATATCCTTAACCTCAAGTCTCAGTCTTGTGATGCAGTTATCAATGCTTGTGATGTTCCCTTTTCCGCCACAGCCTTCCAGGATCTTTGCGGCAATAGCAGTATAATCATCATTTGCAAGCTCGATCTTCTTCTCTGCCTCAAGATCGTCATCATCTTCTCTTCCCGGAGTCTTCAGATCAAATTTCTTGATGGCAAAAAGGAATACAACATAGAATACGATGAATGCTGCAATTCCAAGAGGAATGATGAGCCATGTCTTCTGTGCTGCCGGAAGTGAGGATGAGAAAAGTAAATCCATCGCACCGGCGGAGAAGCTGAAGCCTGCACGGAAGCCAAGAGCAACTGTGATCATGGTAAAGATACCGTAAAGTAATGCATAGATCACATAAAGGCCAGGAGCAAGGAACATAAATCCAAACTCGAACGGCTCAGTTACACCACAGATAAATGCACAGATCGCTGCGGAAGCAACAAGACCGATGGCAACTTTTTTCTTTGCAGGTTTCGCACATTTAACCATTGCAAGTGCTGCACCAGGAATACCAAACATCATACATGGGAAGAATCCGGACATGTACATTCCAAGGCTCCAGGATACATCTGCAGAGGTTTCACCTGCCCAGAAGTGCTGAAGATCACCAAGTCCGATGGTGTCAAACCAGAATACATTGTTCAGTGCGTGATGTAATCCGGTAGGGATCAGCAGACGGTTCAGGAATGCATAGATACCTGCACCAACAATATCCATACCTGCGACTGCTTTTCCTAATGCTACAAGTGCACCGAAAAGTAATGGCCATACAAACAGTAATACAGCAGATACGATAATGGAAACCACTCCTGCGATGATCGCTACGCAGCGCTTGCCGCTGAAGAATGACAGCCAGTCAGGAAGCTTGGTGCCCTTGAATTTGTTATAGCATGTAGATCCGATGATACCGGCAAGGATTCCGATAAAAGGATTTGCAATTTTATCAAATGCAAGAGTTTTTGTTGCACTGTCAGCGATTGATGGCATGATGGTTGTGACAAATCCTGTAGAAAGAAGTGTTGTGAGCATCAGCCAGGATGCAAGTGCAGCGATTCCACCGGTTCCGTCATTCTTTTCTGACATACCGACACCAACACCGATAGCAAAAAGGATTGCCATGTTGTCGATCAGCGCTCCGCCTGCCTTAACCAGAAACAGACCGATCAGATTGGCTACGCCGTGAATGTCTCCACCCTGCATGGTTGCCGGACACAACCAGTATCCGATACCCATGAGGATACCACAGATCGGCAGTACTGCCACCGGAAGCATTAACGCTTTTCCCAGTTTTTGAAGAAATTTCATATATTTCCCCTCCCTTAAAATAAATATATTTGACCGGATCACTCCGGTTATAACACCCCGAAAACTGCTACTATCTCCGGGCTGTTATGAGCCTGTAAGCTGCATGCAAATGATCATGAAAGCTTGAGGACTGCTTCATCTGTCGAAACATCCCCCTCCTTCTGGAGGCTTATCTTTCCGTAATCATCTGTGTTGCAGATCAGAACCGGGATAATTGTGTTTAAACCGGCTTTTTCAATTTTATCCAGATCAGCTTCTATCAGAAGATCACCTTTTTTGACCTTGTCACCTGCTGCAACGTGGGCTTTAAAAGGTTCTCCCTTAAGTGTGACTGTATCCAGTCCGATATGTATCAGGATTTCCGCTCCCTGAGTGCTTGTCAGCGTAACAGCATGAAGAGTATCAAATACCATTGCCACCTCACCGTCTGCCGGAGCACATATCCTGCCGTCTGCCGGGATCACGGCAAAACCGTCACCCAGTACCTTATCCGCAAAGACCGGGTCCGGAACCTCCCCAAGGGGAACCACTCTACCCTTACAGGGTGCATAAATTACATTTCCTTTATCTTTTCCTTTGAAGAATTTCAACATAATATCTCTCTCCCGTCATTTTCCCGCCGCTCCCTGTATTGATATCCCTGATGTCAATTTGTAAATATGCCTATATATTTTTTATCAGCAGCAGATTTATATTATAAATTTCGTACAATTTTTTTCATTTGCTTTTTGAGCATGTGTATATATTAACCATTATTTTTGATTTTGTCTACATTTTTATTGTTATTTTTCAAAAAATTTAGCTTTCACGCATTAATGTGGCATCTCGTTCAAGAATATTCTGTCTATTTTAGCCGTTTTTCAAGCCTCTTATTGGTAATATTATTATGATATCTGGTAATAATCTGATAATTCTCAAAGCAAACATGTGATATAATAAAATACAACAGACACTGCTGTCACCGCTGTTTTTTCCAGTCAGGAGCAGACATAAAGATTTTTTACAGACGAATACAGGAGGAAAATCAAAATAACCAAACTATGATATATACATGTACATATTTATCACCGCTGGGAAATATTTTGCTTGCTGCTGATGAAACCGGCCTTACCGGTCTGTGGTTTGAAAGTCAAAAATATTTTGCCCGTACGCTTCCGGACGTGAGGATTTCAAAGGAAACGGAAATTCTTACAGAAACAAAAAAATGGCTGGATATATATTTCTCCGGCCAGGAACCCACATTTACACCGCCGCTTCATCCAGTGGGATCAACATTCAGACAGGAAGTGTGGCAGATTTTATTACAGATTCCCTATGGTCAGACAATCACATATGGAGAAATTGCCGGCAGGATAGCCGAAGCGAGAAATGTATCTCACATGTCTGCCCAGGCAGTTGGCGGTGCAGTTGGACATAATGAAATTTCTATTATTATTCCATGTCACCGCGTAGTGGGCACAAATGGAAGCCTGACCGGATATGCCGGAGGAATTGATAAAAAGATTTCACTGCTTGAACTGGAACATGCGGATATGAGCCGTTTATTTCCGGTTTATGATCCAGAACCGGAAAAGCTCTCTACTATATAATCTTAATCTGGCACATTTCCATAGCTTTTAGCGCATTCTCGTGGCTTTCCGGTGTTACACCTGCACAGCATGAAGCATCTACGTAAATCGGAACTTCCGGAAGTGAGGCCTTGATCAGAAGTGCATTGGAGATCACACAGATATCTGTGCAAAGCCCCACCAGGGTAATACTTCCAATCTCTTCATCTTCATTGATCGCAACCAGCTCTCCGGCCAGATCCGTGGAACCGAATGTATCTTTGTCAACAGGCTCTGTCTTTCTGAGAGCATCCAGTTCCTTACGGATCTGCCAGCCTTCTGTATCGCGGATACAATGCACAACAGGAAGATTCTTTCCCTCCTGTGTTTCCAGATACCAGTTCTCATGGGTATCCCTTGTAAAAAATACCTCTCCATCAAAATTTCTGATCTTCTCTTCCACCTTCGGAACAATTGCAACAGCTTCTTTTGTGCCTAATGCACCATCAATAAAATCATTCTGCATATCTACTACAATAAGGATATTTTTCATTTT
>Ga0129312_1001062_pt1 | contig 17806 bp, 16 predicted proteins | sample O827metagenome_FD_94434 | JGI IMG/M metagenome (GOLD analysis project Ga0129312, IMG submission 94434) | Orangutan group fecal microbial communities from Wisconsin, USA - O827 metagenome | ecosystem: Host-associated > Mammals > Digestive system > Large intestine > Fecal | place: USA: Wisconsin... | reverse complement strand
TCGATCGCCACAGCCTCATCGATCGTCGCTCTCGTACATGCATCCTCACAACGACGGTTGCAGACATGACCGCAGACTGCCGGTAACGGATTATCCTTCTTGATCAGCGCAAGTGCCTCATCAAAACGGCCTTCCTTTGCCAGCTGCAGATATCCCTGTACCGCAACATGTGCCGGGCATGCAGTCTTACAAGGTGCTGTACCTGTATCATAACAGTTGATCCGATTGATATCACGATAGTTGTGTGACCACATATGCTCGCCCCACGGCTGCTCTGACGGCAGTGGCATGCGGGGATACGTGATCTCGCATCCTTCTTTATCACACAGCTTCTGACCGAGCTTGACCGCTCCGGCCGGACAACTCTCCACACATTTACCGCAGGCAACACATTTTTGTTTTTCAACCTTGGCAATGTAAGCGGAACGCGACATATTCGGCGTATTAAACAGCTGCGAGGTACGCAGTGCATAACATACATTTACATTACAGTTACAGATCGCGAAGATCTTATCCTTACCGTCAATATTCGTGATCTGGTGTACAAATCCGTTCTCCTCAGCCTGACGGAAGATATCCAGTGCCTCTTCCTTGCTGATATAACGGCCATCCTTCTGGGTCTCTACGACATAGTCCGCCATGTCACCGACTGCCACACACCAGCCTTCCGGATCATCCGCACAGCCCTCATCATGTGTCAGTCTGGAGCGGCGGCAGGAACACGGACTTGCCGCATATTTACCATCATACTTTTCCAGCCAGTAAGAGATGTGCTCGAGATCGACCGACTCATTCTCCATCTCGATCGCTTTCTCGACCGGAATGACATGCATACCGACACCGGCACCGCCTTCGGGTACAAACGGTGTGATCTTCTCCAACGGAAGTCTCGACATATGCTCAAAAAATGTGCCCATCTCAGGATTGGATTCCAGCACACTCGCATTCATATTAAAAAATTCCGCACAGCCGGGCACATACATCGGCAGCACATACTGCTTTTCGTGCGCCGGATTCTCCCAGTTATACTCCAACAGACCTTTGCGTGACATCTCTTTTAATAATGCCTCGCATTTTTCCTCCGGCAGACCTGATAATCTGACGATCTCAGGTAATGTCTTCGGTTTTCTGACATCCAGTTTCAGCGCCAGATTGGCTTCTTCGTCCGTCAGTACACCCGCCAGTCCCCAGTATTCCGGGTCATTTCTCGTGATCTTTTTCAATCCGAGCTTCTGCGGTATACGGTCTGTGATCTTTCTGCCCAGCTTCGCTATCGGCTCGCGGAACGGCTCATTCGGATCCGGTGTGAATTCCGGATAGACGTAATCCGGATACAGTTCCTTGTCCAGTTCTTTCTTCATTTGCATTCAATTCCCTTCATCAGTATTTTTACCATTTCTTCTTTTGCCTGCTCATACGTCAGGTGATTCTCGTACAGAACACGTGTCTCCAGAAATGTCTGTACCGTTCCCTTGACCATCAACATAACGACCGGGATCGATACATCCTGTATCTCACCCGCAGCCATTCCCTGCCGCAGATATTCTTCTGCCAGCTCCCATCCATGATTCACGGATGCCATCAGGTGGCGATAGGGTTTCGGATATTTTTCCGCCAGTTCATAGAGGCGGCTCAACCCGATATCATAGTATTTCTTTGGAAGTGCACACAACAATTTTTCCAGCTTCTGCGTCGCACTCAGACTCTCATCCCGTTCCAGTTCCTCCTGCATCACGGCAAAATCCGCTGCATAGCGGTCTGCAATAGCCACCAGTACAGCCTGTTTGCTCTCAAACACAGTATAGATCGTCTTTTTGCTGATCCCCAGCCGCTTCGCCAGCTCACTCATCGTAAATTGTAATCCGTTCAGCGTAAACTCCTCAATAGCTGCATCAATGATCTTTTCTCTCATGCTCTTCCCTTTGCTCGGAAACCCGAAATCGTTTTTCGGTTTCTATTTGTCACTATTCTACCATCCTATCCAGTAAATGTCAATTATAAAAAGGACCGCAAACCCTTGATTTTCAAGGGTTTGCGATCCTTCATTCTCTACGATATCACTAATTGGACTTTTTCGCGGCTTCCGCATATTGCCATACGATTACCAGCACGATCAGAACGATACCGACCACATCCGTGATCCACGACGGAATGATCAGCATCAGACCTGATACTACAAAAACAATACGCTGTATCGCATTCATTTTCGTCTTCAGATAGCCTTCCAGACCCGCTGCCACACCAAAGATACCGATAAATGCTGTGATCACGATCCGGATCACTTCCACCGGATTCGTATCGATCATGAGCAGCGCCGGACTAAAGCAGAATACATACGGCACGATAAATACCGCGATCGCCAGTCGTGACGCGTTGAATGCCGTCTTCATCGGATTCGCCTTGGCGATCGCTGAACCTGCATAGGCTGCCAGTGCGACCGGTGGAGTGATATCAGCCACGATTCCAAAATAGAATACGAAGAAATGCGCAGCCAATGCCGGAACGCCCATACGGATCAGGATCGGTGCACAGGTCGCCGCCATGATACAATAGTTCGCGGTCGTCGGAACACCCATTCCGAGCACGATACAGCAGATCATCGTCAGGAATAACGCAATGATCAGATGGTTGTTGGATACAGCGATGATTCCGTTGATCAGCTCATTGGCCAGACCGGTCATCGTGATAGATCCGGAGATGATACCTGCCACACCACAGGCAGCCGCTACCGTAATCGTACTCTTGCCTCCGGCCTCTAATGCGTCAAAAAATTTGCTCGGTGTGATACGGTTTCCTTTATCGAACAGGCTCACCACGATCGCTAATATGATCGCAAAGCTGGCTGCTCTCTGCATCGTCATATAATTGCCGGATACCCATACGACCAGCATCACCAGTGGCAGCAACAGATAGATCTTCTTTACGAGCAGTCCGAACTTCGGCAATTCCTCTTTCGGGATTCCGGAAAGTCCCAGACGCTTGGCCTCCAGATGCACCGTAATGAAAATACCTGCAAAATAGAGAATCGCCGGAAGGATCGCCCTTCCTAAAATACTCGAATACGGAACGCCGATAAAGTCAGCCATCAGAAAGGCTGCAGCGCCCATGATCGGCGGCATGATCTGTCCGCCTGTCGATGCGGCAGCCTCTACCGCTCCTGCGAACTCTGCCTTATAACCGGTCTTCTTCATCATCGGGATCGTGACAGAACCGGTCGTTACGGTATTACCAACCGAAGATCCGGATACCATTCCACACAATGCAGAAGAGATTACGGACACCTTGGCAGGTCCTCCCGAAAATCTTCCGGCTACGCAGTTGGCCAGCTGGATAAAGAAATTCGAGATACCGGTCCGCTCCAGGAACGCACCAAAGATAATAAATACTACAATATACTTGGAACATACATTGACCGGTGTAGAGAAGATACCCTCCTTGGTGTAGTACAGGTTTCTCACAAAATAACGGACTCTTCCCATAAAATCAGGGTTGGTCAGGCCGAATGCCAATGCGTAGATGACGAAAAATAATGCCACACATAAGATCGGGATACCGACACATCTTCTCGTCACCTCGACCAGTGCCAAAATACCGATAATACCGATCACGATCTGATACAGCTGGAATCTCGTTCCCTGCATAATAATGTCATTTGCGTTAAACGTATAATACAGAAACGATCCCGTTCCGAGGATCATCATCACGATATCATACCACGGCATATAATTTTCGCGGTTATCACTCTTTTTTGCAGGATATACGAGGAATCCCATCAGAACGATCAGCCCCAGAAATGAAGTCAGTCGTATTTCCTCCAAGAAAGTAGCAAATAAGGTCACATAAATACACCATAGCGAAAACAGCACGATGATCGCTTTCACCGCGATTCCCGCCTTACCGGTCCATCTCCTCTGATTGGATTCCCGGTCATATTTTTTCATAACGGCATCCACATCGGTATTCATATCGATGTCCTCTGCCGGATTCTTCATTTTTTCATCCATAACATCACTCTGTTCCTTCTACTGTATGATTGTGGTTGTCGATTACTCTTCCAGAGTCTCTACATCAAAACCGTGTTCCTTATAATACCTGGCTGCGCCCTTGTGGAACGGAACCGGCATACCGGAAGTCGCATTCTCAAGTGTCAGTTCCTCACCCTTGGCATTCTCCGCCGTGATTTCCTCCGTATGGTCAAAGATTGCTGCCGTCATGTTGTAGACCTCATCTTCATCCATATCTGCAGATACGAGCACGGTCGCCTTGACCGTCAATGTCTCCACCGGCTCACTCTGACCCGGATACGTGTCTGCCGGGATCTGCAATGCCGTATAATAGGGATGCTCCTTGATAATAGAATCTCTCAACTCACCATCAATATTTACCAGATAAACGCCGTTTGTCGTCGCAAGCTCCGTGATCGCTGTTGTCGGCGCTCCTGCCACGATAAATGCCGCCTGGATCTTACCGTCCTTCATGGCTTCCTTACTGTCCTCAAAGCTCTGATACTGCGGTTTGATATCATCCAATGTCATGCCTGCTGCCGTAAGCACATCCATAGCGTTGTAATACACACCGGATCCGGCTGCACCGATCGATACACTCTTGCCCCTCAGATCTTCCACAGACTTGATATTTTCATCCATCGTAAACAACTGAACCGTCTCCGCATACAGTCCGCCAAGTACGCGGAAATCGTGGTTCGGTCCGTAATCTTCAAACGACTTGGTGCCATCCCATGCATAGGTCATGACATCCGTCTGTGCAAATCCCATCTGATAATCGCCATCCTGCATCGACTGGATATTGACCGTCGATCCTCCGGTAGACACTGCTGTCACCTTCACTCCTGCATAATTTGTCATATACTGGGCAATAATGCCTCCGTACGCATAATAAGTACCGGCGGTTCCGCCTGTACCAAACATGATTCTGTTCCTGCCGCAGCCCGTAAGCGTGGTCATCATCAGGACCAGCAATAATGCGACTGCTGCAATCTTCTTACTTCTCTTCAAGGTGCTCCTCCATTCCTCTGATCATCTGTGCCAATACATGGATACACGTGTCATAATCGATGATCCCTGTATCCAGACAAACGGTATAATCCTGTGCTTTGTTCCGATAACCGCCTGTGTATAGCTTGTAATGTTTTTCTCTCTGCTCATCGATCTTTTCTACATATTTTTCCACATTTGATACGTTTTCCGGGACGAGCGTTCTGGCGCGTTCTACCCGGATCGCAGGATCCGCATGCAGAAAAACATCAAAAGACTTCACACCCGCTTCCCGCAGGATCATATTCGAACAACGCCCCACGATAATACAAGGCTTCTTGGCCAGTTCCAGAATGGTCTCCTTCTGTGCCTGATAGATCGCATCATGCGAACTCGTATAGGACGCCATATTGTTCAAAATACTGTTCAGCACCCTTGTTGAACCACTGATCGTTTCACCCTCATCGGTGATCTCTTCCTCTGAATAACCACTGACCTTTGCTGTCAGTCTCACAAAATCACGGTCATACCAGGGAATACCCAGTTCCTTTGACAACCCCTTTGCGATTGATCTTCCGCCGGCCCCATATTCGCGGCTGATCGTAATGATCGGTATCGTACCACTCATAACTTTTTACCTCCTGTCCTTTTCACAAATCTAATAACCATTATATCTGATATACGCTCTTTCTAAAAGAGCTAAGGTGCTCATTTTTACACAATTATTTATATTTCTACCCGATATCGGTTCAGGCAGGCATAGATTTCCTGCACACGCGGGATCGCATAGCCGCCGGGAATCGTCCCATGCTCCGCAGCAAATGCCATTCCTTCCTGTTCCAGCCTGCGTTCCAGTTCGGCCGCCACATCCGCGATCGTGCGTTTTCCGTCCACAAGATGCTCCACAGCATACTTTAACAGCAGACCCAGTGCTGCCGTCTGCTCACTGTCAACCAGTTGTTCGACCGCCCGCAGATCCACCTGCTGTTTTCCAAGCGCGAAACCATCTACACCGAGCAGTTTCAGTTTTAACCGCTCCGGTTCTCCTTTTTTGATCTCGCCGCTGCGGTAATCCCTTCGTTTCACGGCATCATTTTTTGCTTTTTCCATCACGCGGTGACTGTGCGGCAGTACGAACGGCTTCGCAGGCTCCCGCACGATCGGAAACTGTCCACACAATTCCTTTGCGCGCTCCGTAATATCCACAGGCTCGTACTGATCCATCTGGATCACAGTATCTGCGATATGGAAAAATGCACCGGAGCTGCCTGCGACCAGAATCGTAGAAATCCCCGCCTTCTGATACAGTTCTCGTGCTCTGGATACAAACGGTGTGATCGGCTCCTTGTCCGGACTCACGACCGTCTGCATAAATGCATCACGCACCATAAAATTCGTCGCCGAAGTATCCTCATCCAATAAGATCAACCGGCTTTCTGCCTCGATTCCCTCGACGATGCCCGCCGCCTGCGATGTACTGCCGCTCGCATCTGCTGTAGAAAAATCCGTCGTATCGCGCCCATTCGGCAGATCATTGATAAACATGGATATATCTGCATTTTTAATAAATCTGCCGTCCTCAGCACGGATCTTCAGTGCAGTGGCATCTGTGATCACATACTCTCTGCCGTCTCCGGCAATATGATCGTAGATTCCAAGTTCCAGCGCATTGAGCAGGGTAGATTTGCCGTGGTAACCACCACCCACGATCAGCGTGATCCCTTTGGGAATTCCCATACCGCTCACCGTTCCCCGATGCGGTAATTGCAGTGTCACGCGCAGACGATCGGGCGATCTGAATGCTACCGCCTGTTTCATCGGCTTTGCGGAAATACCGCTCCCCCCTGGCAGGATCGACGCATCCGCGACAAAGGCTGTGAGCCCCATCTGTGGCAGCAATTCCCGGATTGCCTGCTGATCCTCCGCCAGTTCGATCGCTGCTTTTATCTTTTTTGCATCCAGGTTCTTATAATAAAACGCACCTTCCACACACTGCGGCAGATATTCGAAGAGAATCTTCTCCAATTCGCCAGCATTGATCGTTCTGCCATTTGCAGGGAACCCGACGGCAAACCGTGCAGTGATCTGCGTCTCACTGACTTCACATGCCGTGCGCCGCAAGACCTCCTGGCCGGGATGCGATACGAAGATCAGCCCGCTCTTGCCGGAACCTTTTGCCTTAAACGTATAGCGCCCTGCCTTTGCGGCAAACGTGCGCAGCAATTCATCCGCCAGTGCTGTTCGCGTCAGCGGATCTTTCATTGCAAATGCCGGCAGACCAGCCTCTTCCGCATCGATCGTCACCCGAAGATCCGAAGGTGCCGCAAACGGATCTCCCTGCACATGATCGATGGAGAGCTTGTATTTCGGGAATTGATAAGTTCCCCGAATAGATTTGTATAACGGATAGCTCTTATGATCTATACTCCTTAATTGTGTTCGTAATTCCTGATATGATTTCATGAATGGTCCCTTTCACTTTTTATTCTGAAATTTAAAATAGAGATAACCTCCGGCAAACCTGCCTCAGTTATCTCTATCATTTTACACGTTATAAGATGTTCTGTACATATATTGTTCTACACCAACGGATCAATTCTGACTGCGTGCCGCAGTTTCTCGCTGGTCATCAATGATATCTCGTCTATGAAATAATTACGGAATGTTATCGTTCCGCCACCGCAGTCCGCTGTCTTTCGCGCAGCATACTCGCCTGCAATGCCAACAAACGCACAGCATGCCGCTGCGCTGCGCACCGAGGCTTCCACACCCAGAAAGGCTCCCAGCATGACCGAAGACATGCAGCCGCTGCCTGTGATCCGTGCCATCTTCGCATCTCCGTTCCTGCAGACATACGTCATCGTTCCGTCTGTAATGATGTCTCGTTCCCCGGAAGCTATAACGATCAGATGATGTTCCCCTGCATATCGCTGCATCGCACCGATCTCCAGCGACCGGTCACCGGAATCCACACCTGTAGCCGTGTTATGATCCTCAAGCAAAGCCCGGATCTCCGAATAATTACCCCGGATACACGTCGGATGGACCGTTTCGATCAGACGCTTACACAGTTCTCGCCGATAGGTCGATCCAGAGATGCCCACCGGGTCGAGTACAATCGCATGCCCCAGCCCGTGTGCTGCACGCCCGGCCTTCTCCATCGCTTCGTAATCCGAGACTGCACCCATATTACACACCAGCGCATTGGTTCCGGCCGTGATCTCTTCCACTTCCATCGGATGATGTGCCATCGTCGGCGATGCCCCTGCGGCCAGTAAGATATTCGCACAGTCATTGACAGTCACCGTATTGGTAATGCAATGAATGATGGGGCATGTGTTCTGTATGTTTTCATATATTTCTGTGATATCATCTGCTGTGACCACCATGATGTTTCGTTTATTCCTCTAAGCTTTCTTTCATTTTAGCAAGTAATCCGGATTTTTTCATCGGAAGCGTAATGATCATGGCAATGATCGTTCCTCCGCAGGTACTGATCAAAAACGGTATCACAAACATAAATAACGTTGCAGCCTGATTACCCATGACAAAATATGCGATCGGATAAGAGAGCATACCACCGATAATTCCGGTTCCTACGACCTCACCCACATACGCAAACGGCAGCTTTTTCCCATATTTGTAGAGCAGGCCTCCAAGCAGTGCACCACACATACTTCCCGGAAATGCCAGCGGACTTCCCAGTCCGAGCAGATTACGGATAAGTGATGCCACAAATGCCTGTGCCAGCGCCCACCAGGGGCCCACCGTCACTGCACACAGAACATTGACCATATGCTGGATGGGTGCACATTTTGAGCCGAATACAGGGAACGAAAATAAGCTTCCTACCACGGCTATTGCTGCAAAAATCGCTGTCACTGTCAGTTTCTTCAGATCTGTTTTCTTCATTTTTACTCCTCTTTCTAATTGTGTTTGATTGCTCCCGCAACTTTATCTACAATCAGGCAGAGGATGACTGTAATGATCATATCCGGCAGTGTATTTCCAACCGGTGTATCTACATGCATCAATACGCGGTAGATCACAAATCCGACAACCCATACGAACAGATTCTTCCACTGGAACGCATCGTCCTTCGCATCCGCTTTTTTCAAAATAAAATAATCTGCGATCTGGATCGCGATCATCGGCGCAAATACGGAACCGATCAGATATAAGAAGTTTGTGATATTATCCATCGGATATACGATAGCCGCGATCATTCCGATCACTGCTACAACAATGGCAGCCCACTTCTCATTGATCTTTGACGAAATGGAGACGCAGGAAACACCTGCGGAATAAGCATCCAGGAATGTAGTCGTAACGGTAGAGAACACGATGATCAGCAGTCCGATCACACCGAATCCTGCTTTTAACATGATCTGTGCGATATCGTATTCACCTGTGAATATAGCAGCTCCCATACCGATCATATACATAAAGACACTTACCACGCTGTATACGATCACACTGGTAACTGTAGCTGCAAAAGGCTTTTCTGCTTCTCTTGTGTAGTCACTGATGAGCGGCAGCCATGACAGAGGCATTGCTACAGCCAGCTCTACGGCCGCGCCAAATGTCAGACTTCCATCGTCTACGATTGGAGCCGCGCTTCCTGTTCCAAAAAAGATCACTTTGAATAATACCAGTGACAAAATAAACAGCGCAGTCATCGCTACTGTGTTGAGCTTGCCCAGGTTGGTAAGACCGACAAAGATCCATAATACGATCAGTAAGCCGATCACGATTGCCCAGACGACCTTGCCGGTATGTAAAATACCATCCGCTGCAAGTGCACCGTCATAGATCATGATCGCCGTCCATCCGACGAGCTGCAATACATTTAAGATTGCGAAAAGAAGACTACCCTTTTCGCCAAAACTCATCTTCACGGTTTCCATAGCACTTTTACGTTCTTTCGCGCCGATCATTCCGGCTGCAAACATCATCAGACCACCGATCAGATGTCCCAGCAAAATGGCTGCCATTGCCTTGCCAAATCCAAGGGTGGCAAAATAAGTACCTGTCAATATCTCGGCGATCGACACGCCTGCTCCAAACCATATTAATCCGTTTGAAAAAACGGAAGTTCTCTGTTCACTCATTATTCATACACTCCTTCTATGGCAAATGCATGATTCATCGGGCCGCTTCCTTTTCCCAGATCCAGCATGTCCGCAAGTGCGCCGGAAATATATGTTTTCGCGCACTTTACAGATGTCTCCAGATCTTTTCCCTTCGCCAGATTTGACGCGATCGCAGAAGAGAGCGTACAACCCGTTCCATGTGTATTCGGATTATCGATTCTCTTTCCGTGAAACCATATGGGCTCTTTCCCTTTCTGGAAAAGAAGATCATTGGCATCATTCAGCTGATGTCCACCCTTCAATAAAACTGCACAGCCAAAAGCATCACAAATGAGCTCTGCTGCTGTCTCCATATCTGCTTCTGTGTGGATCTCCATTCCGGAAAGCACTTCCGCTTCCGGGATATTCGGAGTGATCACAGTTGCAAGAGGCAATAATTTACTTTTCAATGTGCCAATGGCATCCTCACTGATCAGTCGTGACCCGCTGGTCGCTACCATGACAGGGTCTACCACAATGTTTTTTGCATGATATTCTGCCAATTTGTCCGCGATCGTCTCGATCAGTGCACTGGATGCGACCATTCCGGTCTTGATTGCATCCGGATAAATATCTGTGAAAATACAATCCAGCTGCTCTGCCAAAAATTTCGGAGTTGCCTCCATGATATCTGTAACGCCGGTTGTATTCTGGGCAGTCAGAGCCGTGATCGCACTCATCGCATATACGCGATGTGCGGTCATAGTCTTAATATCTGCCTGGATGCCGGCGCCTCCGCTGGAATCACTTCCAGCGATTGTTAATGCTGTGTACATAACCTTGTTCTCCTTTGCATTAATTTTATATAGCGACCGAAGGTGGTGCCCCCAATCTGCCGCTGTATCTATCATCCGCAAAGCGGTATGATGCTGTGTTGTAACAATTGCTATCGCATCCTCACGGAGCGTTTTTACTTTATGCGAAGCAATTTCCAATAAAATAAAAAGTGCAGGAATCCAACGAAAAGACTCCTGCACAAAGATCATCTGTGTCCATATCTCCCTACGTTGGCATTATCCAAATCAGGTTCCGGGTTAAAGCATCTGCTTACTCTCAGCCCGTCCATGCGAGCACCCCGTTTTCAATTTACAACACTTCTATTATACTCATATGTGGGAAAAATGCAATGGGGGATTTGAAAATCTGTCGCAATCTGCTTCTCTCTATTGGCAGATAGTCTTCCACATTCCACGGCAATATAAAAATCCAAAGCATTTTTTCCTGTATTTTTAAGTTTCATAATCCGAAACCGGCATCTCGAATCGATGATCTGCTGCATATACTCTCTCTTAATCCGTCTGCACGCTTCACTATAAAATAAAATCAAGATGTCATCTGAGCAAAGCGTTTCTACTTCTTTAAGTCCATTGCACCCATGCACATTCTCATAATCTACAAGTATTGTTGCCATCATCTCACCCTCTATGTAAAAATTCAATTGCCATTTATAAATATATCCTTTACAATATTCTTTGGTTACAAATAAATTCGACAAAAAGGATCCTGAACATGCACTTTCACCCTGAACGCTTATTGCAATTAAGAACCTCGCTTAACATAAATAAATCAGAGGCTGCACGTCGCCTAAATATATCTGCCATGGCTTACGGCCGCTACGAAAAGGGCGAACGTGAGCCTTCCTATCAGACTGTCTGCTACATCGCCCAGACATTTAACTGCAATGTTGATTTCCTTTATGGGACTTCCGACAAAATGGATTCCGATCATATCATCGTTTCTTCGACGGAAACGCCAGAGTTATTTGCACTTGTCAAATTGATTAAGGGAAAACATGGCTTAGACAACCGTCTGCTTGCATATGCCCAAAAATTACTTAACCAATCTTGATTCTCACATAAACAATGACACAATTCTGCAAGTAATCATCACATTATCTGCTCAAATTTAATTTATTTTTGACAATTTCCATTGTCACTTTATTACACAGCTTTCCAGCATATTCACCTGCTTTTTTTAATACTTCCATTTCTTCTTTTACGCAATCCTCATAAACTGCTTTAGGAAGATTTCTTGCAACTTCTTTCATATATTTTAATTCAAATTTTTCCGGTATGACTCCATCATCGACCAACTTATGATAACATTTCATCACTCTTGCTTCTGTTACAATCATACGAATATATTCCTCAGCCTCTGTCCTTTCTTTTAATTTGTTAGGATCTTCTATTTTTTTCTTGTGGTTTTGTTTTTGAATTTCTCTAAAATTAGCATTAACATATTTTAAAACGTGCGGTCCACGATTCTCCTCAAGTGCTGTTTGATTTTTTATTACTATTCCTTCCTGTTGCATCCCATATGATGGTTGATCAGAAAAACTTATACAATGATTCCAGTCTACAAATTCCCCATAATACAATTCATGTGGGTCATTGAAGATAAATATACTGCAACATTCATTAGGATCATTAACTATCGCATGTAACTCATGTGTCATTGTTTCTGTTATTAATCCATTTGCCATTAATTTATAATTGTTGAATGCTTCTATCTGGATTTCTTTAAGTCCTGCCTCTGCAGTATCTAAGACTTCTTTTGTTTTTCCAAGTTCGTCTTGCGTTATTTTAATTTGGGTATCTACAGAATCCAATGTTTCAATTGCTTTCTCATATACCTTTTGCGAAATATTAACATCATCACCTATTACAACTGCTTTTGTTAATAATATTTCTTTGGTTCTCTTAATTTCCTTTAATAATCTTTGGTTCTCTTTTAATAACTTATTGTTTTCATCCTTTCTACGCTTTACTTCCTTTTTAACATCATCTTGCAGTAATCCTTCGTCTCGTAAAATAGATTTTGTTATATCATCCGCTGCTCGATTAAAATCATAAAAATAGTAATTAAATATTGTTATTATTACTTCTTTGAATATTTTTGCCACATCATTTTGCACAACATCAAGTCTGGAACTAATTTCTCTTATATTTGTCTGCATAGGATCATTTATCGACACATATCCAACTGTATTACATAGGCATTATCAGACTGCCTTGTACTTATCAATGCTTATAATTTTTTCCGCAGCCGCATCCATATCAATCATAGGTGCTGTTTCCTCTGTCTGCATGATTTCTACATCATCATCCTGCTCTTCGCAATCCTCAAAGCTTGCATTGACAGCATCAAGTCTGTCCGCCATTGCCACCTGCTTTGACGGAAACAGATGTGAATAACGATATGTGATATCAATACTCTCATGGCCAACCCTGTCAGCTATTGCAACTGCGGAGAACCCAAGGTCGATCAGATGTGAAATGTGCGAATGCCTAAGATCATGAATTCTGATTTTCTTCACACCTGATAACTTGCAGCCACGCTCTATCTCATGATGAAGAAAGCTCTTTGTTACCAGAAATATCCTGTCTGTTGGTGTCTGGTCATATAACATTGCAAAATATTCCTGCATTTCTTCGGCAAGGAACTTCGGCAACTTGATTGTTCTGTTGCTCTTAGGTGTTTTCGGTGTTGTAATAACATCCTGCCCCTGTAGCCGCTGATACGATTTATTTATTCTGACTGTGTTCTTTTCAAAGTCAAAATCTTCCATTGTAAGAGCAAGCAGTTCACCTAATCTCATTCCCGTCCAGTACAGCATTTCAAATGCATAAAATGAAACCGGCTTGTCAATCACCGCTTCTGAAAACTTCTTATATTCCTCAGTTGTCCAGAAAAGCATTTCCTTCTTTTCTTCCCTGCCCATATTTCCGGCCTGTCTTGCCGGATTTGATTTCAAATTATAAAACCTGCACGCATGATTGAATATCGCACTTAAAATGTTGTGCATTGTCTTCTTGTAAGTCTGGGAATAACTCTTCCCATTCTCATAACGGAATGCTACCATCTCATTCTGCCACTTGCGTACATCTCCCGGTGTAATCTCATTCATCTTAAGATTCTTAAAATATGGAAGTATCTTTGTATCCACAATGTGTTCTTTGGTAAGCCATGTGTTGAGTTTGACATAATTTTTCACGTCCTCTGTATACAGCTTCCAGAACTCTCCAAATGTCATATCCAGATTATTCTCCTGCCGTATTTTGTAATTACGCTCATAATCAAGTGCTTCCCTCTTTGTTGCAAATCCTCTCTTCTTTATCTGTTTATTTTCCCCAGTCCAGTCCTTACAATAGAATTTGACGAACCAGGTGCCTGTCTTACTGTCTTTATAAGCTGGCATATTCATCATCTCCTTCTTTCCATATGCAGAAGCAGATGCCTAAGCCGTATCGCTCCTGCCCTGCCTCCGCATTAATCTTCTTACCTGTTGCTTATCCTGCATCACTCATACCATAAATGCGTTCTTCAAAATATTTTCTGCTTACTTTTCCACGGATTACAATATAACCCTTCTTTTCAAGTTCACTGTTGATCTGTCTCATAAGCTTGTATGCTGCTGATCTTGAAATTCCAAGAATCTGCATCACATCTCCTACTTCTAAAAACTTTTCGTTCATGCCTTTCACCACCTTTCCTTTATAAATTTGTTTTGACGTTTCTCCATACCAGTTCTGCTGATGTCACAACCAGCCTCCTTACCTGAGATAATCTCCTGTAATACCGCCCGCTCCTGCTCGAGGTACTCGGTCCGCTTGGGGGAGTGTCTACATTCGCTCGATTCCTATGAATGTCATGGCAAATACCTGTTAGATTTCTGATACCGCTCATTCAGTTCTTTTTCAATACTACATCGTATAGATAATTGAATTGATATTATTCTATACCGTGTGGTATTGAATTGTCAAGAATTTTTTCTAATGTTCTCGTATAGAAAAACTTCCATTTTCATTTTTTCCGTGTTATACTGTCTTTAACAGTCCATCAGGGACAGATAAACGGAGGTGACTACACTATGACAATTGGTGAAAGAATAAAGAAAATACGGGTATTCCGTAAAATGACAATGGACGAGCTGGGCGGTGCACTTGGATTTGAGGGCAAAAATATGTCTGTCCGCATATCCCAGTATGAAACCGGTGCCCGCATTCCCGGTGAAGATATGATTCTAAAACTTGCTGATGCTTTGCACTGCAATTACAAGGCAATCTCTGATTACAGCCTTGGTGCTGCTGAAGATATCATCGAAACACTTTTCTGGCTTGAAGAAAGTGCCACATCTCTCCCGGCACGTGGAAAAGGAACAAGATTTCCAGAGTACACAGCTCCTGGCAACCTGATTCATCTGACTACAATGACACCTGCAAAATCTTCCGAGGCTGCCAGACCAACTTACAACGAAGATGATTATGACAGTACAGGCTCACCTGTCGCATTAACTTTTGAATATGGGTTGGTAAATGATTTCCTTTCGGAATGGTGTGAAATGAAAACGAAATTAAATAATGGAGAGATTTCTCCTAATGAATATTTTGAGTGGAAAATAACATGGCCTCAGGCGTAAATGAAACTATTCCTGCACAGCTCACTTTAGTACCATTTTAGTACCACAAGGCAAAAAACAAGCTCGCAAATGCCCATTTTACTAGGCTTTGCGAGCTTTTGAAAATTATTCAAACTCAATCGTTCCCGGCGGCTTGCTCGTCAGATCATAGAATACCCGATTGACTCCCTTCACCTCGTTGATGATACGGCTCATGACTCTCTGGAGTACCTCGAACGGTATCTCGGCAGATTCAGCTGTCATGAAGTCGATCGTGTTGACTGCGCGCAGCGCAACTGCATAGTCGTAGGTTCGCTCGTCTCCCATGACTCCGACAGAGCGCATGTTGGTCAGCGCTGCGAAATACTGGTTCGGCATCCACGCGGGATCATGTCCGTTTTCTTTCTTATATGCTGCGGCTGCAGCGTCTACTTCCTCGCGGTAGATATAATCGGCATCCTGCACGATACGCACCTTATCCGCATTGACTTCTCCGATGATACGGATACCCAGGCCGGGGCCGGGGAACGGCTGACGGAATACGAGATGCTCCGGTATACCCAGTTCCAGTCCTGCCTTGCGGACCTCATCCTTGAACAGATCACGCAGCGGCTCGATGATCTCTTTAAAATCAACATATTCAGGCAGACCACCTACATTGTGGTGGGACTTGATCACTGCAGACTCACCGCCCAGACCGGATTCCACGACATCCGGATAGATCGTGCCCTGTGCGAGAAAATCCACAGCACCGATCTTCTTTGCCTCTTCCTCGAATACACGGATAAATTCTTCTCCGATAATCTTCCGCTTGTGCTCGGGCTCGGTCACACCTGCCAGCTTGTTATAATAACGCTCCTGTGCATTGACGCGGATAAAGTTCAGATCAAAGATTCCGCCTGCACCAAAGACAGCCTCTACTTCGTCGCCTTCATTTTTACGCAGCAGACCGTGATCGACAAATACACAGGTGAGCTGTTTTCCGATCGCTCTGGACAACAATCCTGCTGCCACGGATGAATCCACACCACCGGACAATGCCAGCAGCACTTTTCCGTCGCCAACTTTTTCACGGATCGCACGGATTGACTGCTCTACAAAGGAATCCATACGCCAGTCACCTGCGCATCCACAGATATCGGTCACAAAGTTATTCAGGATCTCCTTACCCTGAACGGTGTGCAATACTTCCGGATGGAACTGGATCGCATACAAGTTTTTCTCCGCATTCTGCGCGGTTGCCACCGGGCAGTCCGCCGTGTGCGCTACGATCTCAAAGCCCGGAGCCACCTGTGAAATATAATCAAAATGACTCATCCAGCAGATCGTCTTCTCACTCACACCTGCAAACAACGGCGATGTCGTATCGACCATGACCTCTGTCTTGCCATACTCACGCACTGGCGCTTTCTCTACTTTTCCTCCGAGGATATGCATCATCAGCTGTGCGCCGTAACACAGACCCAGCACCGGAATCCCCAGTTCGAACAATTCCTTCGTATAAGTCGGTGCACCCGGCTCATAGCAGCTGTTCGGTCCTCCGGTCAGGATAATTCCTTTCGGATTCATTTCTTTGATTTTTTGTATATCGGTCTTATAGGAATAGATCTCGCAATATACATTGCATTCTCTGACACGGCGCGCAACCAGCTGGTTGTACTGCCCGCCAAAGTCAATGACGATGACTGTCTCTCTTGTCATGTTGTTCCTCCTGTTTTTCCTCATAAAGATGTAAAGACCGGATGATATGCATCATCCAGCCTTTTCTATCATAGCAAAGCCCCACAGGAACGACAAGCCTTTTTTCCTATTTTCTTTATTTTTACTCTTCTGCCGGGTTTTTCGTAACGACCGCTTTTGTGACCCACTTGCCTTGCAGTACCCGGAATGCATTGACCAATCCGGTCAGTGTCCATGTCAGTCCGTTCGTGTACCATACGCCCCACATGCCAATTCCCGGTATCATCATAAACATAAATGCAAATCCGATACGACCGATAACTTCCGTAATTCCATTGATCATTGCAAAAAATGCGTCTCCGACTCCGTTTAACATTCCGCGCAGCACATAGATCAATCCCAGTCCAAAGTACATCGTACTCGTGATGCGCAGACCCTTTGCCCCAATCCGTATAACTTCCGGTTCATCAATAAAGATGCCGACAATCGGTTCTCCGAATAGCCACATCACTACGATCATAAGCAGGCTGAAAATTGCCACCAGACAGACGCTCTTTTTCACACCGGTACGCACACGGTCATATTGCCCGGCTCCGACATTC